>OGDN01000030.1_pt1 | contig 230818 bp, 209 predicted proteins | sample 1570271 | NCBI WGS metagenome assembly OGDN01 (sample SAMEA4384481, study PRJEB24528) | human gut metagenome | reverse complement strand
CACTGCTGCCTCCCGTAGGAGTCTGGGCCGTATCTCAGTCCCAATGTGGCCGGTCGACCTCTCAGTCCGGCTACCCATCGCGGGCACGGTGGGCCGTTACCCCGCCGTCTACCTAATGGGCCGCGACCCCATCCCGCGCCGTTAAGGCTTTCCCGGGGAGGCCATGGGGCCTCCCCGGAGCATCCGGTATTAGCCGCCGTTTCCAGCGGTTGTCCCGGAGCGCGGGGCAGGTTGGTCACGTGTTACTCACCCGTTCGCCACTCTATACACGGCCGAAGCCGTCTTAATCGTTCGACTTGCATGTGTTAAGCACGCCGCCAGCGTTCATCCTGAGCCAGGATCAAACTCTCCATTTAAAGGAGATGGTCTAAAGGACCATCTGCAAGTTTGATTCTGTGTATCGATTCCTTTTATATAAGGATCGACAGGTTTATCTAGCTTCAATTCTTGCTTACGTAACTACTCTAATTAGTTCTCTACAGTATCCGGTTTTCAAGGTTCTCCGCGCCGGGTTTCTAAGGCCCGTCGCGAGCGCCACTCGTGAGTCGCGCAAGGCAGTATTATCCTCGCGGGTAGGGGGTGCGTCAAGGGGTAATTTTAGAAATCTGGATTTCTCTTCACAAAATGTTCACATATCGTCGATTTTATATATAAATCGAACTGCAAATCATCCAAGATCCGCCGCCATGAGAGCATTTTTCGGCCGAGAATCGCACCTTCGCACAAGGAAATCTTCGTTGATGCGCGTGCTCATATTGATTAAAAAATTATGCTCGAAAACCTTTGATATTGGTAAGCGGTAGTGTTGAGTGCTTTTCTAGCAATAGTCTTGTTAGCAATAGTCCTATCTTCAGCCCCATCTTCACTCTTTCACTGTGATGTCGAACATCCGAAAGCATGACCAATAATAAAGATACAAACGCCACGAATAGAAAGAACGGAAATAACCCGAAAGATTGAATACTTCGTTTTGCACCAGGGCGATATAATCAGAGGATGAATTTAACGCCTCAATGAAGGAGCTGGTATGAAAACAGAACTTTGCGATGTACTCGGAATCGAATACCCCATCATCCAGGGTGCGATGGCGCATATCTCCGATGGCAAATTCGCTGCGACCGTAAGCGAAGCGGGCGGGCTTGGCGTGATCGCCTCGACGCTTCACGATGGCCAATGGGTCAAAGAGCAAGTCGAGATCGCACGTTCTATCACCGATAAACCCTTCGCAGTGAACCTGATCATGGAAAGCGACATCGTTGAAGAATGCGCGCGCATGTGCGTTGAGCTCAAGGTGCCGATCTGCACGATCAGCGCAGGCAACCCCGAGAAGATCGTTCCGATCCTCGTGGAGGGCGACATCAAGGTCATCTGCCTTATCCCCCATGCTCGCGCAGCGAAGAAGATGCAAGATCTGGGCGCGACCGCTGTTGTTGCTGAAGGCATGGAAGGTGGCGGACACATCGGCAAGATGTGCACCTTCCCCATGGTGCGCCAGGTTGCCGAAGCGGTGGATATTCCCGTTATCGCAGCGGGCGGCATCGCTGATGGCAAGGGATTCATGGCGGCGCTCATGCTGGGTGCAGTAGGCGTTCAGATGGGCACAGCATTCCTTGTAGCGGAAGAATGCCCCATCAGCGATGTTTACAAGCAAATCGTCATCGATGCGAGCGATAGCGATACCGTGCTCACCGGTGAATACGGCAAGAAGCAGGTGCGTTGCATCAAGAGCCCCTGGACCGAAGAATACTGGAAACTGCATGACTCAGGCGCATCGAGCGAAGAGCTCGATCAGTTCTGTCGTGGAACCGTTGCAGCTGCACGCGATGGCATCATCGAGCGCGGTGCGTTTTCCGCTGGCATGATCTCAGGGCTCATCACTAAGATGAAGCCTGCGGCAAAGATCATCACCGACATCATGGAAGAGGCCGATCAGGCTTACGCTGATTTCAAGAAGATCTACGGCTAAGCGGGAGCATCGATGAACACTATTGAAGAAGTCCTCGATTTCAACCAGATCTTCGTTGAAGAGAAGCGCTACGAACAGTTCGAGACCGATAAGTATCCTGAGAAGAAGCTTGCAGTATTGAGCTGCATGGATACGCGCTTGACCGAGTTGCTTCCTGCAGCGCTCGGCCTTAAGAACGGCGATGCCAAGATCATCAAGAATGCGGGCGGCGTGATCGCGCACCCCTTCGGCAGTGTGATCCGTTCCCTGCTCGTCGCGATCTTCGAGCTGGGCGTGGAGAACATCATGGTGGTTGGCCATAGCAATTGCGGAGCGCAGCATATGAATGCTCAAGAAATGATCTCTCATATGCTCGATGCAGGCGTTCCGCGCGACCATATCGAACTGATGCACTATTGCGGCATCGATTTTGAGAATTGGCTCGCCGGATTCGGCGATGGCGAAGAGAGCGTGCGTGAAACCGTGCACCTGATCGAACACCATCCACTCATTCCTTCTTCGGTATGCGTGCGCGGCTTCATCATCGATTCGACCACGGGTAAGCTCACCGAGGTCGATTGTACCGCGCATGAGGGAGATATCTGGTAATTCGTCTTCCCTTCCGTTCATTTTCCATCTGCTCTTATTCGAGCCTGTGCTCCTTACCCAGCGCAGGCTCTTCTTTTGTCTCTTGAAATGCACTCAGATTTCACTTGGATGCCGTTTGCAGGTAAGAGCACTCGCGAATGGAATATTTCGCATGGGGAAATGCTCACTTGGGGTAAAGTACAACTGATAAATCCATTGGAAATCTGTGCGTGATCGCACGCTTTTCGGGCGTGCTCTTAGCGCATGACAAAACAGGCGGAATACACCTCATGACTACAGCTCAGATCATCTCCATCGTCATCTTCGTCGTGGTGATGGCGCTCATCGTTTCAGAGAAGATCCATCGCACCACTGCTGCGCTTTGTGGTGCGGTCGCGCTCATTCTGTTCGGCATTCTCGACTTCGATACTAGTGTCGAGCATATCGACTTCAACACCCTTGGTGTTCTGGTGGGCATGATGCTCTTCGTAGGCGTGGTCAAAGGGTCGGGCATCTTCGAGTACCTAGCGATAAAATCGGCGAAGCTCGTACGGGGCAATCCGTGGCTTATCATGCTCGTCTTCTCCATCATCACAGCCCTGCTCTCAGCACTACTCGATAACGTGACCACGATCCTGTTGATCGGTCCGGTCACCTACACGGTTTGCAAGCTCTTGCTCGATATCAATCCGATCCCGTTCTTCATCACCGAGATCCTTGCATCGAATATCGGTGGTACCGCAACACTCATCGGCGATCCGCCCAATATCATGATCGGATCGGCAGCGAATCTTTCGTTCTTCGACTTCATCATCTACGACGCGCCGTGCGTTCTGCTCATCATGGCTGCCGTACTTGCGATCTTCTACTTCATGTACGGACGCAAGCTCGGTGTGAGCGATGACAAGCGCGAAGCTGTCATGCATCTGGTTGAAGCGGATGCGATCCATGACAGAAGCTTGTTCCATAAGAGCGTGATCATGATCGTGGTCGTGGCTGCAGCGTTCGTGACCCATGGATTCTTCCATATCGAGCCGAGCGTTATCGCGCTGGCTGCTGCAGGCATCATGCTCGTTATCAGTGGTGCGGATATGGAGAAGACCATCCGCGAAGTTGAATGGACCACGATCGGCTTCTTCGCCGGCCTGTTCGTTGTCGTTGGCGGCATGGCAGAAACGGGTGTCATCCAGATGATGGCTGAAGGAATGATGGAGCTGACCGGTGGCGACTTGCTGCTCACGCTCATTATCCTCGTTTGGGCGAGCGCGATCATATCCTCTATCCTTGACAACATCCCGCTGGTGGCAACGCTCATCCCTATCATCACCACGATGGGCGCCTCAGGTGTCGATGTTGCTCCTTTGTGGTGGGCTATTTCACTGGGTGCCTGCCTCGGCGGTTGCGGTACGCTCATCGGTGCGTCTGCCAACGTTGTTATGGCCTCGATCTCGGAACGCCACGGCTATCCCCTTTCCTTCATGGAATACACGAAGGTCGGCTTCCCGATCATGATCGTTTGTACGGCTATTGCCTGTGTGTACTTGATCGTACGTTTCGTTGTTTTGGTATAACGTGAATCGAAAGGGCTACTATGAAGCTCGGTTTCATCGGTGCGGGTAAAGTCGGCACCACGCTCGCTAAGTATCTTGCCCCTCATCATACGATCATTGGTTTTACTAGCCGCTCGTATAAGAGCGCCGAAGAAGCTGCTGACTTCACCGAGTCGCGCGCGTTCGAGCATTTTGAAGAGCTTATCCCCCTCTGTGATACCGTGTTCATCACGGTCCCCGATGGACTAATCGAGCCTGTCTGGAACGATATCCTTGCAAGTGACATCGACCTACAAGGCAAGAACATCGCTCACTGCAGCGGTGCGCTTTCTTCTGAAGTGTTTGCAGGGCGTGAAGAGCGTGGAGCGTTCAGCTATTCAGTTCATCCGCTTTTCGCGGTACCTTCTAAGACCGAAACCTATCAAGAGCTCCATAAGGCATTCTTCGCGATCGAAGGCGATTCGGAACACCTTACGGAAATGGTCGCTCTCATCGCCGATGAAGGCAACGTGGTTCAAGTGATCGATGCAGCTGAGAAGGTGCGTTATCACGCTGCTGCGGTCCTTGCGTCAAATCAGGTTATCGCACTCTACCAACGTGCCTGCGATGAGCTCGTTCGCTGTGGATTCACGCCTGAGAACGCCGAAAAAGCCCTTGCTCCCCTCTTCCTAGGAAATGCTGAGCATGTGGCGCAAGACGGCGTTATAGCGTCTCTTACCGGCCCCGCAGAGCGTGGCGACACGGCGACCATCCAAAAGCACCTTGATTGCCTTGACGGCTCTACGCGCGAAGTCTATGCGCTCTTGAACGATACCCTGCTCGAGATTGCCGCTCGCAAGCACGAATCGAACAACTAGTTTTCAACATCAAACATCATTGTTCATTTCTCCTGCAAGTATCGGTGAAGCATCAGGAAAGCCTTCGCTCGATGCGTCGCTCCCCTCGAACTAACTCGATTCTCTTTTATTAGTATTTGAAGGCAATACCTATCAGTATTGCCGAATATGGCGGAAGAATCGAGTGGATTTCTCGGCTCGCTTTGGCGGATCTCGCTCACACTTCCCTGACGCTTCACCGATATGTGCGAAGGCTGTCCCAGCGCTTCGCCGATACAAAAAAGGGCTCGACTGATCAGTCGAGCCTTTTCTGAAAGACCAATTGAAGTTTTTGAATTTACTTCAAGGTTACAGCAGCACCAGCTTCCTCGAGCTGAGACTTCATTTCCTCTGCCTTGTCCTTTGCAACGCCTTCCTGGACAGGAGAAGGTGCGCCCTCGACGAGCTCCTTAGCCTCTTTCAGGCCAAGACCAGTGATGTCGCGGACAGCCTTGATAACAGCGATCTTGTTGTCGCCGAAGCCTTCGAGGATAACGTCGAATTCAGACTTCTCGTCTGCAGCACCTGCATCGCCAGCAGGAGCGCCAGCAGCGCCTGCAACCATAACAGGAGCAGCAGCAGAAACACCGAAGACCTCTTCGAGTTCCTTAACGAGCTCAGAAAGCTCGAGCGCCGGCATTTCCTTCAATGCTTCAACAATTTCTTCGCGAGTTACAGCCATGGTATGACTCCTTTTTTAATCGTTATGCCTTACGTGGCATACTTATCATTTCTTTTGGCAACATCTATGCTGCCTGTTCAAGCCCTAAGGCTAGGCAGCGTTTAGGCTGCATTCTTCTGGTCGGCGATAGCACCGATGGTGCGAGCGACCTGCTCGAGCGGTGCGTTGAGCACGCGCACGATCTGCGACATGGGGTTCTGAAGCGAACCGAGAAGCTTCGCGATGAGTTCTTCGCGCGAAGGAAGAGCTGCGATCTTCTTGACTGCCTCTGCATCGACGAACTTGCCGTCCATGATGCCACCCTTGATGACGAGCGTTTCGTTGTCCTTCGAGAAGTCGCGAAGAGCTTTCGCTGAAGCGACTGGATCTCCGTCAGCGAAGACGAATGCTGAAGGGCCGGAAAGAATCTCGTCCATGTCTGCCATATCCAGTTCCTTGAGTGCGATATGCATGAGCGTGTTCTTGTACACCTTCATGACCGCACCAGCTTCACGGATATTGCGACGAAGCTCCTGTGCTTCCTTTACGGTAAGGCCACGATAATCGACGACCCAGACCGCCTGAACATCAGCAAGATCGTCTTTGATCTGCGCAAGAGCATCGACATTCTTTGTGCTTGGCATTTACGTTACACCTCCTTCTCTTCAAAACTCGGGTTCCGCCCCAGTTGAGTGGATCGAATTCTGAAAAGAAACGACCCCTGCGCCAATGACAGCAGGGGTCGACAAAGCCATAAATGTGAGCTTCTCTTAACCACCTCGGCGGGCTGCGCAAGCGCAATTAAACGTACGTACCTGCTGTCTTGGGTAGCGGAACAGTTATTCCGTGTGCTTTAAGAAAGCCTATACATTATTTCAGTGCGCACATACCTCGTCAAGGGTAATTGCACGAGGAACACGCGAACGGCTACTCTCCGATCGAATCGACCAACACCACATTCCCTTCCGAAGAGCCGTGGTTGAGCACGATCACATCGCCCACTTTATAGCGCACGACATCGACTACGCTCGCCACCGGGCAATCGAAGATCGCCTGCTGCCCATCGAGAATGAGATAGTAGTGGGAATTGCCATCGAGCACGACCGGCGAGATGGATGCGATCGTTCCCGAAGTGCTTCCTGCAGAAGGATGCGCCGAAGCATCGGAACCACCCACATTGATCCCCTGGCTCACCAAGAGCTGCTTGTAGGATTTCTCGGTAGCGGCTAGCGTGTCGCCCACCGCAACGTTCTGGTAGCGCTGGATATCGACCATCGCATACATCTTCACCAAACCAGCAGCATCCTTGAGCGCCATGAAATAGGTGGGCTGTCCATCAACGTTGATGAGGAGCGGGAACGTGGCATCGTATTGAAGATGCTGGACCTGACCTTCGGCTGAGCGCATAGCAGATTCTTCCGTTGCACCTGCTACGGAATAGAACTTCGATTCAGCCGTGCGCTGGTTGATCATAACGCAACCGATGATCGAGTTATCGGCCGTAGCTGACGTAACGCCGCTGTAGACCCATACGTCATCGTCCTGCGCGATGTAATTGAAACCGCTCTTGCCATCGGTCGAAGGCGTGGTCTGCTTCACGCCATTCTGGCCGAGCCACGAATTGATCCAGCCACCTGAAAGCGCACCGCTCCAGTTGTACTGTTCGATGAGCAGTTCTGCTGGATAAGCACGGTCGACCCATTGCGGAACATCTTCTATAGCGAAGTCTTGACATTCACCGGTTGAAGCGTTGCAGAGCACAACACGTTGGATGGTCGTGCCGCCGAACAGACCGATCGTACGTTTTTGGACGGGATAGATCCAGAACGGCTCGCCATCATCGTTGATCTCGAATGATTTCTCATCGAACATGTAGAACGGATAGCTCAATTGCACATGACGATCGACGTTATAGAAGAACGGATCGGAATCTGAATAGCGAATGGGGTTTTCAAGACGCACGATCTCGGTATCTTGCGTGGACATATTCACGATAACGTAGGCAGGGATACCTCCATCTTTATTCGCCCACCACTTGAAGAAATCGGCATAGTTGAGCGGGCTGACGCGCACTGGCTGTCCTTTATAGTTGATCTGCGAATAGAGATCGGAGATCTCGAACTGCGAAACGTAGTCAGCCATGGTACCCATGGTGCGATTGCCGAGCAGGATCGCAGAATCCTTATCGATGAAGGGGATCTCGCTATAGTTCACCTCAGGAATATCAGTAGCGAAATCAGCGTCTTCGGTAACGAGGACCGTTGAATACTTCTCGGCATTGCCCGGGAAGAAGGATTGCGAGGCGAGCCAGCCAACAGCACCGATGACCGCAATAGCGATCGGGATAGCCATAAGGCCAGAGAAGAGCTTCACTTTCTTAGGGCTTTTCTCGCGTTTACCCATGCCTGTTTGGTAGATCTGGCGGAACACGAACAGCACGAACGTGACAAGCGCCAGAATAACGACGAGGAAGCCCCACAGATCGATGCTTTGGATATTGATGGCCGGATGGAACCACCAATACGCAAGCGCCAAGACGAGCACGAGCACCACCGCTGCGATGATGATCGTGCGCTTCTTAAGATGCGAGAAGCGCGACTTGATCTTGTTGAAATCGGCACCAGCGCCTGATTGTTGAGCCTGCTTGATGAATTCCGACCAATCGATCGGTCCTTGCTGCGGTCCTTGCTTACGAGGATCGTCCACGGGATATCTCCTTTACTTTCGTTCTTCCCATGCATAGCGCGCTGCACCGAGCGCACCACACAGATCTGGAGCGTCGGTGATGAAGAGCGCATCGCCCAAACGCGATTCGAGCTCCTGCACCACCCCGCTGTTGCGCGCAACGCCCCCGGTCATCATGAAGGGAGCTTCGCCACGCGCGCGCTTCACCATCGAAGCAGTCTTCGATGCGATGGATTTATTCAATCCATGTACAATATCATTATCTGAATGATTATCAGCGATAAGCGAAATAACTTCCGATTCTGCAAAAACAGAACACATGCTCGAGATGGTAAGGTCCTTTTTCCATTCAAGCCCGCGCGTGCTCATTTGATCCATGTCGAGCTCGAGCGAACGCGCCATCATCTCAAGGAAGCGCCCCGTACCTGCGGCACACTTATCATTCATGATGAAATTCGAGACTTCGCCCGCTTCATCAAGGCAGATGACCTTACTGTCCTGCCCGCCGATGTCCACGATCGTACGAATCTCGGGATTGAGGTAGTGCGCACCATGCGCATGGCAGCTGATCTCGGTCTTCGTGTCGGTTGCGAACGGGATATTATCGCGCCCGTAGCCGGTAGCCATGATGGCTGCGAAGTCCTTTTCGGTTGCCCCGAGCTGTTCACAGACCGCTTCGAGCGCCTCGCGGGCTCCACGTTCAGCCTTCGGGCCTGTGCGCACGATAGCGCTTGCCACCACTGTGCCCTCTTTATCGAGCACGACCATATTCGTGGTGGTCGAGCCGCTATCGATCCCTGCGTAGTATGTTCCTTGCATATTGAACACTTTCTCGTTCGTTTGCTGACGCGCATCAAGCCCTAAGCTTTCCGAAAATGCCTCGAGCCTTGTTGAAAGCTGACCCTGCGCCATAGGCATATAGTCGGATTCGATCTTGAGCATAGGAAGATCCGTCTCGTCTTTGAGCGCGGAATAATCGAAGCTGTAGAAATCGCAGAACTTCACCGTGTTATAGATGATGCCCTTCAGGTGCGGATTCTCGAAGAGCACGCGCCTGCCACTCACATCGGTCATGCGCATACAGGGCACCATGCGCAAGAGCGCGTGCGCATACCAGTCCATCAGCTCTTCAAGGCTGAGGCTTTGCGCGTCTTCAGGAAGCGGCTCGAGCCCTCTGCTTCCGCAGCACGTAAGGTTCGCGATAGGTAGCGACATATTGCCTGCGATGGATGCTTCAAGCTCTGGGCTCACGCGTCCACCCAGAAGCGCGATGAAATCTTCTTGAGGGAATTCCCACGAGGCCTGCGCACAGGCCTGGATGAACAGCTCGGGGTTGAAGGATCTTCCCGTAGATCGTTCAAGATCATGCACGAGATTCAAAAGGACGCCAGCGAACAATTCACGTGCACAGCCATTGTTCTCGTGGGGAAGATCGAGCAGATAGAGATGCTCCTGATCGCCTTCGAAATCCAGCACATCGTAGACACGACGCAGTGAATCGCAGCAATCCATGATGATGACATTGCGCTTATCGAGGCTCTGCTGAATAAGGGACTTCGCATGGCAGCAGAGATTCGCATGCGTGAGCGCCTCAGCGCGCTCGAAATTCTCCTCTTCCCTATCGAGCAAACAAGCTTCTTCACCGAAGGCAGCGAAGAGCTCGATAGGTGCGTATTTGCAGCTGTAATGGATCATGCGCGCAAGGCTTTCAGTTGTTCGATGAAGGCATTCACACGGGTGACCATCTGGCCATCTGCTACGTTGCGCGAGTCACAACCATCGCCGTCGAGCACGAGCGTAGGTAGGCCATTCTGCTCGAAATACTGTTTGGCAAGCTGCGAGATACCGAGCGTTTGCTTGCATCCCCAGTGGCAGAACACCACGACTCCATCGGCGTTGGCGTTCTTTGCCTGCTCGAGCGCAAATGCCAAGCGCTCTTTTGCGCGCCCGTTCATCGCACCATATACGAGGCGACGTGCCATGCTCTCGAAGGGATGATCAGGGTCGGGAAGATCGATCGATTCAGCAGCGATATCGGTACCGACCAGTTCGCACTCAGGACCGGCATCGAAGATATCGCGCATCGACTCTTGCCAATTCGGCAGGGTATGTATCCAGAACAGACGCACCTTGTCGGAGCGTTCAGTGCCTCGTGCGCGCTCGGTCACAGTGAGCACATCTTCCATGAAGCGAAGCGCTTCAGGCCTGCCGAGCATGATGTGCGTGGAGATCATGGCGCAAAGTTCGCTGGTCATGGTGGTATCGAGGCTCACCTTGCCGCGATGCGCAAGCGAACGCTGATACGCCTGGATCGTTCGTCGTGAATTCACCATGGTAGCGCGCAATGCTTCAGGATCGAGCGAACGATGCGTGGCATCTTCAAGCAGTGCTGTTAGTTCGCGCAGCTGATCTGCCACATAGACCACCGCATCTTCATCGGCGGTAGTGGGCACATCGATGACATAGTGCGGCACATCGTAGAATTTCGCAAGGCGCGGGAATGAGAGCTGGTTCGCATCGCAGGCAAGCGTGGTGTTCGCGATCATGAGCGGGCGGGGCATGATACCCGTTTCCGCTACCCCGATCATGAGCTTGTGGTACGAACAGAAGGTCTCGGCGATATCGTGAGATTCTGAAGTCTCCACGAACACCTCATCGCAAGCGGTGTTTGCAACATAGGCTGAAATGCCTTCAGGAAACATAGGCGTGAGCTCCATGGCGTGGAGGATCTCGCATGGCATGAAGATATTCACCATGACCGCATTTTCAGGGTGGCGGAACGAATCGACGATCGTTCCTGCAATACCACCATTCACGCGTTCGGTAGCTGCGCGCACATTGCGAGGCCGCGGAAACCTGCCCGCGAGATTCACCCAGGAATAGGCAGCCATCAGAAGCGCTCGGGCATGATCGGGCGAAGCAGCGGTTTGCTTCGTGATGATCTGACCGAGCTTTTCAACAACTGGCGATGCCATGGACGATCCCTACGCGAGCGAACGAAGCACGTATTGCAAGATGCCCCCGTTGAAGTAATACTCGCCTTCCGTAGGAGTATCGATACGCACGATCATGTTGAAGGCGGTCTTTTCTCCAGAAGGCTTCACTGCCTCGACCGCAACATGCGCAGGCTCGGGCAAGCCCTTCGAGAAATCGATCGGCGCTATCGTGAAGGTTTCGGTACCATCAAGCCCAAGCGATCCAACGCTCTGACCTTCTTCGAACTGAAGCGGCAGGATGCCCATGCCGATCAGATTCGAGCGATGGATGCGTTCGAAACTCTCAGCGAAGGCAGCACGTACGCCTTGCAGCATCGGGCCCTTTGCAGCCCAATCGCGCGAAGAACCGCTGCCGTACATCTTCCCGGCGAGCACCACGAGCGGCGTTTCGTTGTTCTGATAATCTTCAGCAGCGTCCCAGACAGCCTTGATCTGATCATCAAGCAGGTCTTTTGTCCAGCCGCCCTTCTTTCCTTCGGCGAGCTTGTTCATGAGCTTGACGTTCGCGAAGGTGCCGCGCATCATGACCTCGTGATTACCGCGGCGTGCGCCATAGGTGTTGAAATCAGCGGGAGCAACACCATGCTCTTCAAGATAGCGAGCTGCTGGCGAATCGAGCGCGATGGCTCCTGCCGGTGAGATGTGATCGGTCGTAATGAAATCACCCAAGTTCAGAAGCGCACGGGCATCTTTGATCTGCGCTGGAGCACTGGGCTCTTTTTCCATGCCGTTGAAATAGGGCGCACGGCGAACATAGGTGGAATCGGGATCCCAAGCGAATGTATCGCTCGCCTCTTTGCCGAGAGAGCGCCACTTCTCATCGCCCTCGAACAGGCTTGCGCTTGATTCATCGAAGGTAGCCTTCGTGCAGCACTGAGCGAGCAGGCGCGCAACCTCTTCATCGTTGGGCCAGATATCGCGCAGGAAGACTTCCTTGCCTTCTGCGTTCGTGGCGATAGGGGTGGTTTCGAAATCGAAGTCCATCGTGCCCACCAGCGAATAAGCGATAACGAGCGCAGGAGCGCAAAGATAGTTCTGGGAAACATCCGGCGAGATACGACCATCGAAGTTACGATTGCCTGAAAGGATGCTCGCTAGCTCGATGGAATCGGCGATATCATGCATTGCTGGATAGACCGGACCCGAATTACCAATACAGCTCATGCAACCGAAGCCACAGGTGTAGAAGCCCAAGTCCTGCAAGCCTTCGATGAGGCCGGCGGCTGCCAGGATATCTTCTGTTGCACGGCTACCTGGAGCGAGGATGCACTTGACCCATGGTTGCGGTTTCAAGCCTTGCGCGGCGGCGTTGCGCGCGAGCAAACCAGCTGCGATCATCATCGACGCGTCGGTTGCGGTTGTGCAACTCGTTACTGCCGCGATCGCGAGCGCTCCGTGAGTAAGATCGTGCGTCTGGCCAGCGATCTCGACCTTGACCGTATCTGAAAGATCAAGATCGCGATCAGCGCAGATAGAGCGGAATGTCTCGTGAGCTTTTGCAAACGGAATGCGATCGTGCGGGCGCGAAGGGCCTGCCAGATTGCGCTCGACCGTTGAAAGATCGAGTGTGAGCACCTTGGAATAGGTGCGAGGGGCAGCATCCGCATATCCCCAGAAACCCTGCTCTTTAGCATAGGCCTCGACGAGCGCGATCTGCTCTTCACTGCGGCCCGTGAGCGCAAGATAATCGAGCGTCTTCTCGTCAACCGGGAAGAGCGTGCAGGTGCAACCGTATTCTGGTGTCATATTCGAAACGCAGGCACGCTGCGTTGCAGAAAGCGTGCGCACGCCTTCGCCGAACACCTCAACGAAGCAGCCTACCACTCCTTCTGCGCGAAGCATCTGAGCGAAGGTGAGCGAGAGATCCATCGCGCTCACACCCGCTGGGAGCGATCCGGTAAGATTAACGCCGATCACACGCGGAACGAGCGTGGTGATGGGCTGACCCAGTGCAGCAGCTTCAGCTTCGATGCCGCCCACTCCCCAACCGAGCACGCCAATGCCATTTGCGGTAGGAGTATGCGAATCGGTTCCAACGAGCGTATCGAAATACGCGAGCGTACCTTCTGCTTCCTCGCGCGTCATGACTACGCTTGCGAAACGCTCGATGTTGAGCTGGTGGCAGATGCCCGATCCAGGCGGCACGATGCGCACATTCTGGAAGGATTCCTGCGACCACTTCAAGAAATCGTAGCGCTCCTTGTTGCGCTCGAATTCAAGCTCCATGTTGTTCGCAAGAGCAGCGGCACAACCCGATTCATCGGCAATGACCGAGTGATCGATGACCAGATCGCAGGGAATCTGCGGATTGATGTTCTTCGGATCGCCGCCCAGTTCAGCGCATGCTTCACGCATAACGGCAAAATCGACGAAGACCGGCACACCCGTGAAGTCCTGGAAGAGCACGCGCGCAGGACTGAATTCGATCTCTTCACCCGTAACGCCTTTCGTTCCTGCTTCAACGAGACGCTCAGAGAGGATCTTCGCCTCTTCGTCGCTACGAGCGTTACGAAGGATATTCTCCAAAAGAACGGTGAGTGAATACGGAAGCGCTGCATAGCCTTCTACTTGAGAAACAGGAAAGTACGTATAGGTTTTGGTACCAACCGTAAGTTGCGCTGCGCGATTGTTCATGCAAGCTCCTTAAACTAAAACGAAATGAACATCATGATCCATGACGAACAAGGTTTTACAAGATTTTTGGTATTAGCGCTCGAGCTGAGCAACGAGCGCATCCGTGAATTCCGTGCAGGTTGCAGCAGGGGCATCTGAACCAGTAGCTTTACGGATATCAGCCGTAAGCACCTTACCCTCTGCATAAACCGCGCGCACTGCATCGCGAATTCGTTGCGCGATCTCGAATTCACCAAGGTGATCGAGCATCATTGCAGCAGAGAGAACCTCGGCTGTAGGATTGCAGATATCCTTGCCAGCGATGTCGGGCGCTGAGCCATGTACTGCTTCGAAGATCGCGTATTCTGGACCGATATTAGCGCCCGGTGCAATGCCGAGGCCACCTACCAGACCAGCACACAGATCGCTCGCGATATCACCATAGAGGTTCGGGAACACGATGACCTCGAACTGAGAGGGATCCATAACGATGTTCATGCAGAACGCATCGATGATGTTGTCGTTAAATTCAATGGACGGATGCTCTTCAGCAACTTCACGTGCACAACGCAAGAACAGACCATCGGAATGCTTCATGATGTTCGCCTTGTGAGCAGCGGTAACCTTCTTGTAGCCTTGCTTCTCAGCGTAGTTGAACGCATACTCGACGATGGCGCGTGAAGCAGTTTCGGAGATCGGCTTGATGGAGATGCCCGAATCCTTGCGGATGGTGCCCGCACCCTTTTCTTCAACGAAATCGATCAGTGCAAGTGCGTCTGGCGAACCTTCTTCAAACTCGATACCCGCATAGAGGTCTTCAGAATTCTCGCGTACGATGACCAGATCGACGTCTTCGTAGCGGCCACCTGCACCCGGAATGGAGAGGACTGGGCGTAAGCACACATTGAGATCGAGCGCCTGACGAAGCGCCACGTTCACGCTGCGAAAGCCCGTACCTACCGGAGTGGTGACGGGGCCTTTGATAGCGACCTTGTTCTTGCGAACCGCATCGATAGTTGAGGGCGGGAGTGGCGTGCCGAACTCTTCCATAAGATGAGCGCCTGCTTCAGCGATCTCCCATTCGATGTCCGCGCCTGCTGCTGCCACCACACGCTGCATTGCAGCGGTCGTTTCCGTACCGATACCGTCGCCCGGAATGAGCGTAACCGTGTGTTTCGCCATTATTACCTCGCTTTAGTTAAGATTGTCGATGATCTGCTGACTGCGACGCTTGAGCGCGCCTTTGGATTTTTCCGCATCGAACGCCATGCGCTCTTTAAGGCCCTCTTTGACGCTCGGAGCGATCTTACCCTCGGAAAAGCCAATGAGCGCGATGAGCATATCCTGGTATTCATAATCGCCGTGGTAGCACTGAATAGCCTCGTCGAGCAGCGGCCAAACCTTTTCAGAACGCATAGCAGTAGTTGCCCCTAGCTTGCACAAGAAACGAAGCGCAGCCAAACGAACGAAGCCGTTCTCTTCATCGAACAGAGCGGTTTCAGCATCGGCAAGCGCTTTATCGCAGCTCTTCGAAGCGAGCGGGACAAGGGTGGTGAGCACTTCGAGGCTTTCCCAACGCGTCTGAGCTTCTGGTCGCTTGAGCGCATCGATGAAATCATCAATATAGGGAACCAGGATCTCGGGATCCACTTTTGCAATCTGCGCGAACACGGCTGCTGCGTCTTGGCGCGCGCGACGCGAAGAGCCGGACAGATCAGCAACGAGCTCTTCCCTCATCTTCTCTGAACCGATCGCTTGTTGGGCAGTCTCTTTAATTGATTCGGTCTTTTCGCTCACGCGTTTCTCCCTACTGTTTCAATCTTTACCTAGTTATCCCATCATGGAGACAACTGCAACTTATTCATTATACCCCTGTTTATCCCGCAAAATGAAAAGCCCCCGCGTTGCGGGGGCTTTAAGCGTCAGTATGGTAATGAGACTATTCAGCAGGAGTCGTATAGGCGCGATTGACTGCGCTGTCGACCGGAACACCCGGGCCCATAGTCGAAGAAACCGTGATAGACTTCACATAGCGGCCCTTAGCTGCTGCAGGCTTCATACGAAGGATCTCATCGTAGACAACACCGTAGTTCTCAGCGAGCTGTTCAGGGGTGAAGCTCACCTTGCCGAGAACAACATGGCAGATGCCATAACGGTCGGCGCGATACTCAACGCGGCCGCCTTTGAGCTCCTTGACTGCCTTTGCAACATCTGGCGTGACCGTGCCGAGCTTGGGGTTCGGCATAAGGCCGCGCGTACCGAGGATACGACCGAGACGACCAACCTTGGCCATCATCTCCGGCGTAGCAACCGTTGCGTCGAAATCGATCTTGCCGCCCTGAATGTCAGCGATCAAGTCATCGGAACCGACGATGTCTGCGCCAGCCTCTTCTGCTGCACGAGCAGCGTCGCCCTCAGCGAAGACTGCAACGCGAACCGTCTTACCAGAGCCGTTAGGAAGGCTCACCGTGCCGCGGAGCTGCTGATCTGCCTGGCGCGTATCGAGGTTCAGACGAATGTCCACATCGACCGTCTCGTCGAAGTTCGCGAACGCGATATCCTTCACGAGCGCCATAGCCTCAAGCGGAGCATAGAGCTCTTCGGTCACCTGAGCTTCAGCTGCAGCATATTTCTTACCCATAGTTCTTTCCTTTCGTGGTCATAGCGAGATTTCTCTGCCACATTGAGCAGTGCTTCAAGCACTGCAGGTCAATAAATGATTATGCCTCGGGAGAAGCACCTTCACCATCGAGGATAGCCTTAAGACGACGCGTGATGACGTATTCTTTCTTCGGCTCACGACCCTCGATGTTCACGCCCATGGAGCGTGCAGTACCAGCGATGATCTCCATCGCAGCTTCGATATCGTTCGCATTGAGGTCGGGCATCTTGATCTCAGCGATCTCACGCAGCTGATCGAGCGAGAGCTCACCGACCTTGCGGATCTGAGGAATGCCAGAACCGCTCTTGATGCCGAGCTTTTCCTTGATAAGGAAGGCAGCCGGAGGGGTCTTGCAGACGAAATCGAAGGTCTTATCTTCATAGATGGTGATCTCAACAGGGATGATCGTGCCAGCCTGGTCCTGCGTTGCCGCATTGAAAGCCTGGCAGAACTGCATGATATTAACACCCTGGGCACCCAATGCAGGACCGACCGGAGGTGCAGGATTTGCGCCACCAGCAGGAATCTGGAGCTTAACGAAGCCCGTTACATTTTTAGCAGCCACTTCAGTGTTCCTTTCAACTGAATAGTTTCATTTCCATATATGACAAAGCGTATCAATGAGAAGCCCCGTCCACACACGGGCATATCTACGCGTTGTTAACAAGATTGCATTGTAGAGGTTAGATGCGAGCCACCTGATCGAAAGACAGCTCAACGGGGGTTTCGCGACCGAAGATGGTAACGAGAACCTTAACCTTACCCGATTCGGGCGATACCTCAGCAACGACTCCATCGAATTCTGCAAGTGCACCTGAGACAACTTTAACTGCCTGGCCCACTTCAAGTGACGTGGAGGTTTTCTTCGGCGCTTCACGGCTCGTGCGATTCATGATCTTGTTGTATTCCTCGCGCGTGAGCGGCTCAGGATTTCCCTGGCTACCTACGAAGCCGGTGACACCAGGGGTGTTACGAACCGCAGCCCAGCTACGGTCGTCAAGATCCATACGGACCAGAACATATCCGGGAAGCACTTTCTTTTCGGTTTCCACCCTACGGCCACCTTCTTTGATCTCGGTGACAGATTCGGTGGGGATTTCAATAGCGAAGACACGATCTTCAAGACCAAGGCTTTCAATGCGCGTCTCGAGACTCTTCTTGACCTTATTCTCATAGCCAGAATAGGTGTGCAAGACGTACCATTTTTTGCTCATAGCCTATGCTCCCAAACTTGAGATCGCGAACAGAAGCGGTGTGACGATCCAGTCGTCCAAAATAAGGGTATAGATACCGAAGAAGATAAGCGCGACGATGACCACGCCCGTCCACTGGATAACATCCTGTCGACTCGGCCAGGTAACACGACGCATCTCTGCACGGACATCGAAGAAGAACTGGAAGCGGCGCTTCTTCGGCTTAGCCTCTTCCTGCTTGATCTGATAATCCTGCAGCGATTCCTGCTTTTCTTTTTCCTGCTTCTTAGCTTCTTTCTTCGCAAGGAAGCCCTTTTTCTTGGGCTCCTCTTCAACAGCTACTACGACTTCACCACGCTCTTGCGCGGCTTTCTTCGCTGCCTTCTTAGCAGAAGCTTTCGCCCTTTGTGTTTTTGACTTTTTTGCCATACAACTTCCTGATCTGGAAATCCAACAGTCTATAACGCCAAACAAGCAGCTTATTAAGCTGCTTATTAGAACAAGCTGGCAGGCCAGGAGGGACTCGAACCCCCAACATGCGGTTTTGGAGACCGCCGCTCTACCAATTGGAGCTACTGGCCTATTTAGCGCCTAATCTTAACGAGTTTCCTTATGCATCGTGTGGTGACCGCACCACTTGCAATACTTCTTGAACTCAATACGATCAGGATTATTCTGCTTGTTTTTCTTGGTCGTATAGTTGCGGCGTTTGCACTCAGTGCATGCCAAAGTGACCAAAGTACGCATGAATTCTCCTTTAATTACTATTCGTGCGCTTGTGTTTACACATGAACTTACGGATAGCTGGACCCGCATCAAGCGGGTCCAGCCAAGCAATCTAGGTTAGATCGTGCTATTTGATGATCTTGGTAACACGACCGGAACCAACGGTGCGACCGCCTTCACGGATAGCGAAGCGGAGGCCTTCTTCCATAGCGATCGGGTGAATGAGTTCGCCGCGGAGCTCAACATTGTCGCCAGGCATGACCATTTCGGTGCCTTCAGGAAGGTGTGCAACACCGGTAACGTCGGTGGTGCGGAAGTAGAACTGAGGACGATAGCCATCGAAGAATGGGGTGTGACGGCCACCTTCGTCCTTGGTAAGGATGTAAACCTGACCCTCGAATTCCGTGTGAGGAGTAACAGAGCCGGGCTTGCAGAGAACCTGACCACGAACGATGTCTTCACGCTTGATACCACGGAGGAGGCAGCCGATGTTGTCGCCAGCCTGAGCCTCGTCGAGGAGCTTACGGAACATCTCGATGCCCGTGCAAACCGTCTTCTCGGTGTCCTTGATACCAACGATCTCGAGTTCGTCGTTGACGTGGAGAACGCCACGCTCAACACGGCCAGTAGCAACGGTGCCACGACCGGTGATGGTCATGGTGTCTTCAACAGCCATGAGGAAGGGCTTGTCAACGTCGCGCTCCGGAGTAGGAATGTAGCTATCAACTGCTTCCATGAGCTCCCAGATCTTGTCCTGATAAGCAGCATCGCCTTCAAGAGCCTTAAGAGCAGAACCGCGGATGATCGGGGTGTCGTCTCCAGGGAACTCATAAGAGGAGAGAAGTTCGCGAACTTCCATCTCAACGAGCTCGAGGAGCTCTTCGTCGTCGACCATGTCGCACTTGTTGAGGAATACGACGATGTAAGGAACGCCAACCTGACGAGCGAGCAGGATGTGCTCACGAGTCTGAGCCATAGGACCGTCGGTTGCTGCGATAACGAGGATCGCACCGTCCATCTGAGCAGCACCGGTGATCATGTTCTTGACGTAGTCGGCATGGCCCGGGCAGTCAACGTGTGCATAGTGGCGGGTGTCGGTTTCGTACTCGATGTGAGCGATGGAGATGGTAATACCACGCTCGCGCTCTTCAGGAGCTTTATCGATGTCTTCAAAAGCGGTGAAGTCTGCAGTTGCAGAGCCGTGAGAACCGTCGTTTGAAGAAAGGGTCTTAGAAATTGCTGCAGTCAGCGTAGTTTTGCCGTGGTCAACGTGACCAATGGTACCGATGTTAACATGCGGCTTAGTACGCTCGAACTTTTCTTTAGCCATTCTGTCCTCCTTATTAAGGTTGTCTAAAGAGAATTTACAAAGCTTACGGTTGTAAGCGAGTGAATTTGGTAGCGGTGACTGGATTCGAACCAGTGACGCCACGGGTATGAACCGTGTGCTCTGACCACCTGAGCTACACCGCCAAATACTGGTGCCCACAAGCAGACTTGAACTGCTGACCTCTTCGTTACCAACGAAGTGCTCTACCTGCTGAGCTATGTGGGCAAAATGGTGGAAGTGCAAGGATTCGAACCTTGGAAGGCTGAGCCAACGGGTTTACAGCCCGTCCCATTTGACCGCTTTGGTACACTTCCATAATTTCGCTTGTCTCATGTGTAATTTTCAAGCTGCCTGCTCAAATATGCCTCTTCGGCAATTTCGAGCAAATGAATAATAGGTGAGGAAAAGATTGTTGTCAACAGCTACCACGCCCCCGCGTGTATCCATGTTTTTCAGTGATTCTCCCCTGCTCTTACACTAACGTTTTACCTGTTCAGTTCATATTTTTATCAAACTGCTCCCAAAAACGAACAACCCTGAGAACTGCTCAGGGTTGTTTTTTCGTTCGTATTTCCCTCAAAAATAATGCGCAATTTTTCGACAGACGGTTTTCGAGGTGCAAAGTGAAGCAGATCTATACTTATATAAAGAAGGGCACGGGGTTTGTTCACCAAGCGAGTTCCGCACGAGGAGTTTTTTAGTTGATACTATTTCCAACTAAAAAACGACGAGCTCAGGACTGTTTGAGCGACTGAACATTCCCCACGCCCTTCTTTATTGAAGCAAGAATCAAGCGTTAGCAATCTGCCTTCAGATAGGAATCGAACTCATCCGTGATCTCCTTCGAAGGCGCCGCTGTGAGCTTGGAGACGATAACGATCACGATCAAGCTCAAGAAGAAGCATGGAAGCAGCTCATAGACGCCGAAGATGCCGCCCAGTGGCTTGATGAGCTCATGCCACACCACAACGCCGATCGCGCCCGTGAGCATGCCTGCAACCGCGCCTGGCAGGTTCGTACGCTTCCAATAGAGCGAGAGCAGCATGAGCGGACCGAACGCCGCGCCGAAGCCCGCCCAGGCGTAAGAAACGACCTGGAAGATGATCGAGTTCTCGTCGATAGCGATGAAGATACCGAAGAGTAAGATCACTACCAGCGTGATGCGCGCCACGATCATGACCTGTGCATCGGTGGCGTTCTTCTTGATCAGACCACGGAAGATGTTCTCTGCAACCGCCGAACCTGAGATGAGCAGGTAAGACGAAGAAGATGACATGGCCGCCGCAAAGATGCCGGAGACCACAAGACCGCACATGAAGGAAGGCAGCATCATCTGTGCGAGCACGATGAAGATGTTCTCTGCCGCGGAATTCGTGAGGAACTCAGTAGGCAGCACCGCACGACCGATCAGGCCGATCGCAACCGCGCAGAACAGCGAGATAACGACCCAGACCACCGCGATAACGCGGGATTTCTTGATCTCGTCGGAGTTCTTGACGGACATGAAGCGCACGAGCACCTGCGGCATACCGAAGTAGCCAAGGCCCCATGCCAAGCAGGAGATGATAGCGATGATGCCATATTCGGTGGGTTCACCGAACGCCGGCAGACCATCGACGATGAGCTGATTTCCGCTGGTATCAACGATCGGCACCGCTTGCTGAGTGCCGTTCAAGAAGCCCGGCAGAGAATTCAGGAAGGCGACCGTGTTCTCGACACCGCCCGCCTGCGCGACCGAGCCCACAAAGACGATCACGAGTGCGCAGATCATGATCGTTCCCTGGATGAGGTCGGTGGTGGAGACCGCCAGGTAGCCACCCACGAACGTATAGAGGAACACGACCAGCGCGCCGAGCACCATCATGGTGGCGTAATCGAGCCCGAAGAGCGTTGCGAAGAGCTTGCCGCAGGTCACGAAGCATGAACCCACGTAGATGCTGAAGAACAGCAGGATGATGACCGCCGCGATGGTCATGAGGATGTTCTTCTTATCATGGAAACGATTCGAGAAGAAATCGGGAATGGTGATGGCATTGCCGGCAACCTCGGAATACTTGCGTAGGCGTTTCGCCACGAACTTCCAGTTGAGGTAGGTGCCGATGGCTAGGCCGATCGCTGTCCAGACCGCTTCGTTCGCACCACAGAAGTACGCAAGACCAGGAAGACCCATGAGCAGATAGCCCGACATATCGGAGGCTTCCGCAGAAAGCGCCGTGAGCCACGGACCGAGGCTTCGGCCGCCCAAGAAGTATTCTTCGGTCGAACGATTCGACTTCTTCGCATAGATGAAGCCGATGATCACGACCACGATGAAATAAAGGAGCATTGCGAACAATACCCAAAAGTCACCAGTAACCATACATCTCCCTTTTCGTTTCTATCTTCAGTTATGTTCGTTGCTTTTGGCCACCTTCGCCGGTTGTTCTTGGGAAAATAGCCGCAGCGGATTATACTCTAAGCATCCCCTATAATGAGTGTTTCATACGGTTAAATTCCGCATATGGGACGCAATACGAAAGGAAAAGGTATGTCCACCTACGAAGAAATGACGCGAGACGAACTCTTGACGCTCAAGGATGCGCTGCAAAAGGAATACGACGAATATTGCGCGCTCGACCTTTCTCTCAATATGGCTCGCGGCAAGCCCGCGAAAGACCAGTTGGATCTGAGCATGCCCATGCTCGATATCATTTCTTCGACCACCGAATGTGTTGATGAAGCTGGCACTGACCTGCGCAATTACGGCATCTTGGACGGCATCGAGGAAGCGAAGGTGCTCATGGCTTCGATGCTTGATGATGACCCTGAGAACGTGATCGTGTTCGGCAACTCGAGCCTGAATATCATGTATGACACCATCATGCGCTGCTGGGTGTTCGGCACGCTAGGCGCAACCCCCTGGAGCCAGCTTGAAGAAGTGAAGTTCCTCTGCCCTGTTCCGGGCTATGATCGTCACTTCGGCGTGACCGAGGCATTCGGCATCAAGATGATCCCGGTTCCCATGAACGAAGATGGTCCCGACATGGACGTGGTCAAGGAACTCGTGGCGAATGATGCTTCTGTGAAGGGTATCTGGTGCGTGCCAAAGTATTCCAATCCAGGCGGCGTTACGTATAGCGATGAGGTCGTGCGCGAGCTGGCATCCATGCCCACCGCAGCAGACGATTTCCATATCTTCTGGGATAACGCTTATACCGTTCATCACCTCTATGACGATGTGGCTGATCAGGATCAGTTGCTCGATATTGCCGATGCTTGTGTTGAAGCAGGCAATCCGAATCGCTACTTCAAGTTCGGTTCGACTTCCAAGGTCACGCTCCCGGGCGCTGGCATCTCAGCTATGGCAGCAAGCCCTGAGAATATCGCGGACATCAAGGCACGCATGGGCGTGCAGACGATCGGCCATGACAAGATCAACCAGCTGCGCCACGTCAAGTTCTTGAAGGACGCGGATGGCATCGCTGAGCACATGGCGAAGCACGCCGCCATCATCCGTCCGAAGTTCGAGCTGGTACTCGAGACTTTGAGCAACGGGCTTGAGGGAACGGGCTGCGGCAGCTGGAGCAACCCGCGTGGTGGCTACTTCATCTCCTTCGATGCTCCTGAAGGCACGGCGAAGCGCATCGTTTCGCTGGCAAAGGATGCTGGTGTGACCATGACGGGCGCCGGCGCAACGTATCCTTACAAGAACGATCCAGCGGACTCGAACATCCGCATCGCTCCTACCCTGCCACCGCTCGAGGAGCTCGACCAAGCCATGAAGGTGTTCGTGACCTGCGTGAAGCTTGCTGCGGTCGAGAAGCTGCTGGAGGATTAATCAAGTAGAGAAAATTGCTGACAAGCAAGCGCAAGGGAAAGGGGTTTGAATCTCCCCTTCCGCCACTTAAAGGACTCGCTTCATGCGGGTCCTTTTTTGCGTAGTGAGCCTTGCAGCGTGACCAAAGATTGCAAAAAGTAGAGCATATAATAGTAAGAGCGAGATCTTGAAGGAGTGAACATGGAAATCAATGCAGTCAAACTTGATCCAGAGTGCTATCTAGCGCGCAACTGCACGCTTCTGGGCGACATCACCATCGGCAAGCATTCCTCGGTCTATCCCGGTGTGGTTATGCGCGCCGAACGTGAACCGATCGTGATCGGAACGAACACGAACATTCAAGACAACTGCGTGATACATGTTGAATATGACTTCCCTTGCACGATCGGCAACAACGTGACCGTTGGTCATAATGCCACGATCCATGGTGCAACCGTGAAGGACAACACGATCATCGGCATGAATTCTGTGATCCTGGATGGCGCAGTAGTAGGCAAAAACTGCGTTGTTGGCGCGGGCGCCGTGGTTACCAAAGGGGCTGTTATCCCTGATGGATCGCTTGTAATGGGTGTTCCGGCAAAAGTCCGCGGTCAGCTGAGCGACGAGGAGCGCGCCTACACGCAAACTTCAGCAGATGACTATCAGAGCGAAGCGAGCCAATTAGCCGAGGCAGGTTTCTTCTATACGGGCAAAGATGTTCCACGCGACCTGCCGACTATCTGCTTGCAAGAACCTAACAAACAGCCAGAACAGTACAACTATCAGTGCTGGCGGTAGAGTTCAATAAACGCTTCAACTATTCTGCTGCCAGAACACGTATCATGTTCGAGTTCTGCAAAACTGTTCCGGATTCGGAATAGTTTTTCGCCAATATTGAACTATGAAACTATTCTGAATGCGGTATACTTTTCTGGCTAGATTCCTACCATCCATGGAAGAGAATATGAACGGCACTAATATTACAAGCGCAGAAGCAGCCCGATTGCTCGGCGTGAGCGAACGCCGTGTGGTAGCGCTCATTCATAGCGGCGATCTTGAAGCGCAAAAATTCGGTAGATCCTGGGCAGTGAGCGAAGAGTCCGTTCGATCCCGCGTTGCTAACGGAACTGTTTCAGGCCGACCTCCCTACGGGCAAAAGAAGCGCGATCTTATCCAAGCCTACACGCTCATGAATAAGAATGATGCCATCTTGCACTTCGTATTCGATAGCGAGTCAAAGCGCGTTGTAAAGGTGGAGACGGATGAGCACGTGATCGCAAGCCCGGTCGGAGCCTGCAGAGGAATCGGCAAGCCAACGGCAACCCAGCTCACCTCTTGGATCACTGATCGCTACATTCCCGAAAACCGCATTGGTCTTCGTGAGATACTCGCCAAAACAGGCTGCAAAGATCCAGCAGAACTTCTCTTTCAAACATTCGGGCAAAACCTCACCGATCAATATTGGTTCAAGCCTGAAGGTTCTGATCTCGACTGGAATGAGATCAATTACTTTCATAATCCTTACGTAGGTAATGTTAACGAAAAAGGACCCGGAAGCGGAACGCCTGGCATGCTTCCTAAATGGTGGGAGCAACGCGACGGCAAGAACTTTCTCATCAAGGGAAGCGGCCAGGGAGAGCGCGAGCCTTTTGCCGAGCTGCTTGCCAGTAAGCTTTATGAACGTCTGCTCGAGCCGCAAGATTTCGTTACGTATTCGATCGAAAAGTACGAAGGGAAACCTCATTCGGTCTGCGAGAATTTCATCACTAAACACACGCAGCTCGTTCCCTTGCGTGAGATCATGAGTTGTTTTCGTAGGCCGCAATCTGAGCCATACAACTATGCCGAATATATTGAAGTTTGCAATGAACTAGGAGTAACGGACATTGAGCGCCAACTTGCCAAGATGATCGTGTGCGATTTTCTTACGGCAAACATCGACCGGCACGATATGAACTTGGGACTCATCCGCGATTCGGAAACGCTGCAGTTCGTAGGAGTGGCCCCGCTTTTCGACAATGGTCGAGGGTTCTATTACAGCGCGCAACGCGAATCTGACTTTGGGTCGCGGCCGTTCTTCCACACCTCACATCCTTTTTCGGAATACCCTTCATCCCAACTTGCTTTGGTGCGTGATTACTCATGGTTCGATGCGCGAAAACTGGATGGGTTCGAAGATGAGATCGTTGAGACCTTGTCAAGAAACGAGCTCTTGCCTGCGTGGTTCCCACGTGCTGCCGCAAAGCAATTCGAAATTCAGCTTGAACGCGTGATCGAAGCGCAGGAAGAGCACGATCGTTAGATCAAACGCTGGATTGCAGCAGGGATTTGGGCTGGTGAATCGACCGTGATGGTCGCGGCTTCAAGCTCAGACGAATCGCCGTAACCGTATGCACAACCGATCGAGGGAATGCCTGCGCGGGTGGCCACTTCGATATCGTGAAAGCGGTCCCCTACCATCACCTGTGGATCGACATGCCAGGGCGCTACCTGCTGATAGATCTGCCATTTTGGGATGAAACCGAATTCCTCAGCGCAATAGGTGGCAGCGAACAGGTGGTCGATGCCAAAAATACGCAGGTGACTGTCACAATAGGGTCTGCCGCAATTCGAGAGGAAAGCAAGATCGAAGCCGTGCGCATAAAGCTCTTCGAGCATCTCCTTCACTCCTGGAAAAAGCGCACCTCTCCCCGCATGCAGCCCCTCATTCATGTCATCCGCGACCATCTTCGCGGCAGTACGCCATGTTGTTTCATCGATGCCGGGAACGAAGGTGGTCCACATATCCTCGACTTGCCACCCGAGCCAACGACAGATCTCTTCATCGCGCAACTCCTGCGGCTCGACGATACCTTGATCCACAAGCCACGCATACGCTTTACGGAGCGCAGGGCTATAGAGCTTCATGCTGTCATGAAGCGTGCCGTCGTAATCGAAGAATATCGTCCCTTTGCTCATACTGTCCCACTAAATCAATTAAGTCACGTCATTGATAATGATACAAAATCGCCCTAACACAAGCTGAAAACTCACTTGTTTTTCGCCCCTATCAGTGCTTCAGCAAATTTACTTTATTATCATTTTTTTAAACTCGCATAGTTGGTAAAGTCAGCGAGAAGACACGAGAGCGAGAGCTTGAACTCGATACGCGATTGAGCGTACTTTGTACATGAAAGAAAGCGTAGAAAGCTCAAGATCCGCTCTCGTGTCTTCGCAGTGTCGATTCGAAAATCGATCGTTAGATCGATTTGAGTAAATTCGTTCTCGTTTCTTCGCAGCATCGATTCGTTAAATCGATCGTCAGATCGATTTAAGCAAATTAACCATCTCAATAGCACCCGTCGCGCAATCGAAGCCCTTGTTGCCCGCCTTCGTGCCTGCGCGCTCGATGGCTTGCTCGATAGTGTCCGTGGTAACGATGCCGAACATAACCGGTACACCCGTATCCAGCGAAACATGCGCGATGCCCTTCGCCGCTTCGTTGCAGACCAGATCATAATGCGAGGTAGCACCACGAATGACCGCGCCCAAGCAGATGACTGCATCATACTTGCCGCTCTCTGCCATCTTCTTTGCCACCAACGGAATCTCGAATGCGCCAGGCACCCATGCTACGTCAACGTCTTCTTCTTTCACGTCGTGACGAACGAGCGCATCCATCGCTCCCGAGATCAACTTCGAGGTGATGAATTCGTTGAAGCGCGCACCAACTATGCCGATCTTGAGGCCCTTTGCAATGAGATTTCCTTCGAGTGTGTTCATGTGATTTCCTTTCGTTTGTTAGGTACAGTTGTTAGTTTTTCAAAAGCACAATTGTCTGATTCGCTGGTTAATTGATGCTCAAAAGATGACCCATCTTCTCCTGCTTGGTCTTCAGGTAGAAATGGTCGTGCTCGGTCGCCGGAATCTGGATCGGCACACGATCAATGATCTCGAGTCCGAAATCTTTGAGCTGGTAAACCTTGTCAGGATTGTTCGTGAGCAGGCGCATCGTCTTCACGCCCAAGCTCCGTAGGATCTGCGCGCCGATGTAGTACTCGCGCATATCACCTTCGAAACCGAGCGCCAGATTCGCCTCGAGCGTATCCATACCCATATCCTGCAGCTCGTAGGCACGCAACTTATTCACCAAGCCGATCCCGCGGCCTTCTTGGCGCATGTAGAGCACCACGCCACGACCCTCTTCTTCCACCTGGCGCATGGCTTGAGCAAGCTGATCACCGCAATCGCAGCGCATCGAGCCAAACGCATCGCCGGTCAAGCACTCGGAATGAACGCGCACGAGCACGTCTTCCCCATTGCCGATATCGCCCTTCACCAACGCAACGTGATGCTCACCGTTGAGCTTGTTCACGAACACCCGCGCACGGAAGTTGCCATATTTCGTGGGCATATTCGTGTTGGCGATCTCGGTGACGTGGTTCTCGTTCTTCTTGCGATATTCCTGCAGCGCCTTAATGCTAATGAACTTCAGGTCGAACTTCTTCGCCAGCTCGATAAGCTCGGGCGTGCGCATCATCGTGCCATCATCGCGCATGATCTCACAGCAGAGGCCGCACTCTTGAAGGCCTGCCAGGCGCATGAGATCAACCGTTGCTTCGGTGTGGCCGTTGCGCTCAAGCACGCCGTTCGGCTTTGCCATGAGCGGAAACATATGCCCTGGCCTGCGAAAATCGGTCGGCTTCGCATCTTGGTCGACCACCTTGCGCGCCGTAAGACCGCGCTCTTCAGCGGAGATGCCCGTAGTGGTATCCACGTGGTCGATCGAGACCGTGAACGCCGTTTCGTGGTTGTCGGTGTTCTCGATGACCATCTGCGGGAACTGCAGCTTCTTGCAAAGATCGATGCTCATCGGCATGCAGATGAGGCCCTTGCCGTGCACCGCCATGAAGTTCACGTTCTCGGTGGTGGCGAACTCGGCCGCGCAGATGAAGTCGCCCTCGTTCTCACGATCTGGATCGTCGGTGCAGAGGACAACCTTGCCCTGGCGCAGGTCTTCGAGTGCTTCTTCGATGGTGTTGAATTTGAACATGCTTGCTCCTTCTTATCTCAAACGAACGTACTAACGTATTCTTTAAAACCCATTCATCAGCAAAAAATCTCTGGTGATTCCTTGCGTGTGCTCGGGCGACGAACTGCTTGGCGGGCCAAGGGAAAGCAGACGGTCGACATACTTGCCGATCACATCGGTTTCCAGGTTGACCTCATCACCCACGCGTTTCTGCGCCAGATTCGTTTCGGCGCGCGTATGCGGAATCACTGAGACGCTGAATGTGTCATCTGTGAGGCGCGCCACCGTGAGGCTGATACCGTCAATAGCGATCGAGCCTTTCAGGATCACATGGCGAAGAATGCTCTGATCAGCCGCGATGGTGAACCAGACCGCATTGTCGTCAGTCTCGATGCGCGTGATCTTGCCCACACCATCGATGTGGCCTGAAACGATGTGTCCGCCGAAGCGCCCGTTGGCCGCCATGGCGCGCTCAACGTTCACCTTGCTGCCTGCATGGAGTGCACCCAGATCCGAGCGATCGAGTGTTTCATGCATGATGTCCGCATCGAAGGTATGCGCGGTGAACGCCGTAACGGTCAGGCAGACTCCATTCACTGCGATACTGTCGCCCAGGTGAACATCGTCCAAGATCTGCGGCGCTTCGACCGTGATGATGGCGCTGTGCGCGCCCTTGCGCAGGGCCTTCACCGTGCCCACCGCCTCGACTATTCCGGTAAACATTTCTGCACCTCGCATTCGAGAAGGATGTCTTGACCAAGTTGCGTGATCGTTGGCGTACTGCACTGGATCGCATTCGCTGGCGTTTCAACCCCCAACCCCTGAACAGGGCTTGGTGCATCTGCGCCGCCGAAGATCCTTGGGGCGATATAGGCTTGCACACGGTCGACCAAACCTTGGGAAAAGAATGACCAAAGCAACGTTGCACCACCCTCAACGATCACCGAGTCAATTGTTTTCTCTTTGCCGAGATATGCCAGCAAGGCAGGAAGATCGACACGATCGTGTTCAGTGGATTGCATCGTCTCACACACCGGCGAAACGAACATCTCGCAACCCGCCTCTTCAAGCGCTGTGATGCGCTTTTGCGGAGCTTGCGCCGCTACCGCGATCATCGTGGGGATCTCGTGCGCTGTTTGCACGAGCTTCGAAGTAAGCGGGGTGCGCGCCGAAGAATCAACCACCACGCGCAGGGGGTTCTTCGTTTCTTTGTTAGGAATGCGGCTTGTAAGTTCAGGATCGTCCGCCAGCACCGTTCCGATACCAACCATGATCGCCGCATACCGATGGCGATCCTCATGAACCTTCGCACGCGCGGCCTCAGAGGTGATCCAGCGCGATGCGCCTGTTCTGGTCGCGATCTTGCCATCGAGCGTCATCGCATACTTAGCGATGACCAGCGGCAAGCCAGTTTGGATGTAATGGAAGAACACTTCGTTGATCGCGCGGCATTCGTCCAAAAGCACATCTTCAATGACCTCGATACCTGCCTCGCGCAGGACCTCGAAGCCCTTGCCTGCCACGAGCGGATTAGGATCAGGCGCACCCACCACCACGCGCGCGATGCCCGCCTCGATGATAGCTTCCGTGCAAGGCGGCGTCTTTCCCCAATGACAGCAGGGTTCGAGCGTCACGTAGATGGTCGCGCCACGTGGGTCTTCCGTGCAATGCGCCAGCGCCTCGCGTTCGGCATGAAGCTTACCATAGGCAGTGTGCCAGCCCTCACCTATGATGCGGCCATCCTTCACGATAGCGGCTCCCACCTGAGGATTAGGGTTGGTCCAGCCAGCACCGCGCGCCGCCAGTTTGAGCGCACGCGCCATGTAACGTTCATGCTCGTTCGCGCCCTGCGTATCTTCACTGGTCGCATTCGCCTGTTCGTGCTCACCCATCAAAAACACCTCCTTATCTCAACAGCCTCTGATCTTTTCCTTGGCCACTAGTGGCCAAGCTCTTCAGAGCTGCTGATACAAGAAGGTGTCGTACATGATCGCACGTCGCAAACTTGCAAGCATATATGCAGTTGCTGCCATGAAAAAAGCCCTGAAACATAGCGTTCCAGGGCATATGACCACAACGATACAGCGATCGATCTTCTTCCATCCAGACTATACTGTCGGTTCCGGAATTTCACCGAATCAGCCTTGTTGGACTTGCGCCGAACAAGGGTCGCGGACTGTTACCGCCGGTCGGGAATTTCACCCTGCCCTGAAGATTTATTTTGTTTTGTTTTACCAAACTATAGCGAATACAGCGCGACCGTCAATACTTACCGCACGTTAACTCGTGTAACGCACAGAATCTACCCTTAAGACGACAAACGACCGGGTAGTTTGACACCAGCATCCTTTTCATCAATACCGATCGTTCAGAAAACCGAATAGTGCATGACCCCACAACTCCCTGATTTCTTATTATATTGACATGTCAATGAATTAGGGGTATTCTGCAAAAGGATAAGTTGATAAGTCAATGAATAAGCAAAACGGCACCACTCGCCGTCTCATACAAGAAAGCGAGAAGGCACACATGCTCACCATACCTTTTGTATTCTCGCGGGTCATTGCGCGCATATCGATGGATGAGAAGAATACGCTCACGAACACTATGAAACAATACGGCGTGGGGGCCAGCGAATACCCCGTGCTTCTTGCTCTGTTGGTCGGAGAGAGGCAAGGGATCAAAGGTGTGTCCCAACTCGAAATATCTTGTGCAGTGGCCAAAGATCCAGCTCTCACTTCTCGTGCTGTAAGGCAGCTTGAGAGCAAAGGCCTCGTTAAGATAGAGCAAGACGAGAGCAGAAAATCCAGAAACTCCATCGTGTTGACAGACGAAGGAAAAAGGGTTGCTAAAGTTGCCTATGCCAAAACAGAAGACTGGAACGAAAAAGCACTGAATGTGCTCGAAGCTGACCAGCGCAAGGTCCTCGAGGATGCCCTCGAAACCATCCTTGAGAAATTGCTGCACACATCATAGTATCCATAAGAACAGAGTTAGATAGGAGATCTCATGGAACCAAAAGAACAACTCGCCGAGGTAATGAAGAGCACCTCCCTGATCGCGCTTGCGAGCTCGGTCGAAGATCTGCCCAATGTGCGCATCTTGGACATCTTTTTCGATGAAAAGCAGAACGTGGTCGTCTTCCCTACTTCAGCTCTCTCACCTAAGGTCAAGGAGTTCGACGCGAACGACACCGTAGCTTTCACCACTATTCCGCAAGGCCCTGGACCGGTGGTTCGCGTGCAGAATGCTACCGTTTCAAAGAGCGATTGGTCGATCGACGAGATCAAGGATACACTCATCGCGCATCGTCCTGGCTTCGAGATGATGCTGAAAGGCTTCGGCGAAAATGTTGTGGTCTATGAGGTTTCCTTTACAAAAGCGCTCATCGCTGAAAAGGGTCAGAAGACCATCGTCGAGCTGTAAAACCACAAACTTGCACTTTTACCATAAAGCTAAAAGAGAGACCCGCAGTTAAGCGGGTCTCTCTTTTGTTTAAGATTGTAGCTCTGTATACGATCTAATTCATCTTTGGCGCTGGTACCTTGATATCCAAGCGATCATAGAGTCCTTGCCAATCAGAGCATAAAAGGCATAGGGTGCTAGGGATCGGGTAATTTGACACACTGAAGTGTGTCAAATTACCCGATCCCTAGCACCCTAACACACACATATAGAACGGCCCGCGGGATGCGGGCCGTTCTGATGCATGAGCATGGTGCGAATGAATCATTCGCTGGTTGAAAACCAAACTTACTCGATCGGGCTGGTGAGGTCCTTCGAACCCTCAACGCGACCCTCGAGATACTTCCAGTAGTTATCAACATCATTCTGGATCTCTTCGAGGATGTGCTCGTTGCCGGGCTTGAAGAGATGCTTGAAGCGACCCTGTGGCTTCAGGAATTCCGTGACCGGAATGAGGTTCTTCTCGCGAACTGGGGTGAGCTTCCAAACGCCGTTCTCGACCTCGAACAGCGGCCAGAACTTGGAGTTCACTGCCAAGCGGCAGATCTCAGCCGTGTCGCCCGAACCGATACGCCAACCGCGTGGGCAGGGAGCGAGGATGTTCAGGAATGCCGGACCGTCAACCGCAATAGCCTTCTCAGCCTTGTTGACCAGGTCGCGCCAGTTGCCAACCGTTGCCTGAGCAACGTAAGGTACACCGTGAGCAGCGATGATAGAGGTGAGGTCCTTGCGAACCTGCGTCTTGCCCTGCTCGACCTTGCCAACCTCAGAGGTGGTTGCCCATGCGCCCTTCGGCGTTGCAGACGAACGCTGGATACCAGTGTTCATGTACGCGCCATTGTCGTAGCAGACATACACGACATCCTGGCCGCGCTCCATCGCGCCGGACAGAGACTGAAGACCGATGTCGTACGTGCCGCCGTCGCCACCGAACGCAACGAACTTGATCTTGCGATCGGCCGGGATCTTGCCCGCACGCTGGAGGCCCTTGTAAGCAGCCTCGACACCAGAGATGGTAGCGCCAGCATTCGCGAACGCATTGTGAATGAACGGAACGTTCCATGCGTTATCAGGGAAGATGGTGGTAGAAACTTCCAAACAACCCGTAGCGCTTGCGCATACTACGTCGTAATCGTTAGAGCCCATGAGCACCTGGCGAACCGCCATAGATGCGCCGCAACCGCCGCAAAGACGATGACCTGGAGCCAACTCATCGGGGCGAGCAGATAATTCTTTGATATTAGCCATTTTGTGCCCCTTTCTTATTCTTCGACACCCAGGTAGGTAAGCGAGCTGTTGCCGCCCTGCTCAAGCTCGGTATAAACCTGCTTGATCTGGTCGAGCGTGATATCAGCACCGCCAAGACCTGCGATGTAATCAGAAACTGGAATGTTCAAGCCTGCACGATAGAGTGCGTTGCGCACCTCAAGTGCGAGCGGAGCAGACGGCGAACCGAAGGAATCGCTACGGTCGATGACCGCGATGCCCTTTGCGTTCTTGCATGCCTCTGCGATCTGCTTCTCGGGGAACGGACGGAAGACGCGCGGACGAACAACGCCGACCTTCTTGCCCTCTTCGCGAAGCTTGCGTGCCTCGAAGCGAACGTTACCCGCATTGGAGCCCAGGCAAACCACGATGTAGTCTGCATCTTCGCAGCCCCAAGCATCAACGAGATCGAACGGACGACCCGTGATCTCTGCCCACTCCTTGCCATGCTTTTCGATGATGTCGATCGAATTGGTGATGACATTGCGTTCGATGCGCTTCATCTTCATGTAATCAGGACCGAGCGTAGCGAACATGCCATGACCGACCGGATGCTCGGTGTCGAGCAGCGGATAGAGCGGCTTGTATTCGCCCACGAACTTCTCGACCGTTTCGTCGTCTTCCATCACGCACACGTCCATGGCGTGGGTGGTGACGAAGCCATCGAGCGAGGTGATGACCGGAAGCAGCACGTTAGGATCTTCAGCAACGCGGAATGCGATTACTGTGTTGTCATATGCTTCCTGAGCGGTCTCAGCGAAAAACATGATCCAACCTGCATCGCGAGCACCCATAACGTCGGAATGATCGCCATGGATGTTGATAGGAGCAGAGATGGCGCGGTTCGCGTTAGCCATGACGATAGGGCAACGCATACCGGAAGCGATGTGGAGTTCCTCCCACATGTAGGCCAGACCCTGAGAGCTGGTTGCGGTTGCAACACGTGCACCTGCAGCAGAAGCGCCGATGCAAGCAGAGAGTGCTGAATGCTCAGATTCGACCGGAACATATTCAGTGTGAACGCGGCCATCTGCTACGAATTTATCGTACGTTTCGACGATGGTGGTCTGAGGAGTAATAGGATAGGCTGCCATAACATCTGGCTTTGCCTGGCGGATAGCCTCAGCGACCATCTGATTGCCGGTAGCGGAGAATGGTTTCTTTTCAGCCATGGTTTACTCCCCTTCCTTCTCTTGAGCCTGAGCTTCTGCCTCAGAGATGAGCGTGAGCGCATCGAACTTGCATTCGTTCACGCAAACGCCGCAGCCCTTGCAGTGGAACAGGTCGATGCCGGTCATTTCGCCATCTTTGACTTCGATGGATGAATCTGGGCAGTAGACCCAGCAGAGCATGCAGTTGGTGCAAGCCTCGCTATCCCAGATCGGACGCATGGAGCGCCAGCCACCGGTGTAGCAGTTGACCGAAGTGCCAGGGTTCGGGCAGACATAGCCTTCGGGATAATCAGAGAGCTTCCAGTTATCGAAGCCATCGTAGTCGAATCCAGCGGTGCCGCTGTAAGAGATCTGCTCTGCCATTATTCCTGCACCTCCTCATATGCGCGATCGGCGGACTCGAGGTTCGCGTCGATCATCTCTTGGCTGAATTTCTTGCCGAACGTGATGACGAGACGCTCTTTCACGAGGTCGATCGGGAACAAGCCAGCAACCTTAGCGAGCGCGCCAACGATAGGAGTGTTCGGCATGTCCTTCTTAATGGTTGCCAGTGCGATGCCGGTTGCATCGACGGTAGCAACACGCATGGAAGCAGGAGCGTTCACTGCAGCGCGCGCTTCTGCGGGGGTCATGGTGGTGTTGAAGATGATGATGCCGTCTTCAGGCATACCTTCCGTTACATTGGTCGAAGCGAGCAACGTATCGTCCAAGACGATGACGATGTCCGGGTTCAAGATGTTGTTGTGGACTTCAATGGGCTCGCTCGACACGCGGGTGTAAGCCTTCAGGGGTGCACCCGTACGCTCAGGACCATACTCAGGCATTGCCTGGATGAAGTTGCCCTGCAACATTGCCGTATCTGCAACGAGCTTCGCTGCCGTTACCGCGCCTTGACCAGCGCGTGCATGCCAGCGAATTTCGGTCAGCTGTGACATACCTCTCCTCTCAACTTAGGCTGCGCTAAAAATGCGCTTTTTCATTGTAGCAACGAACCCCCAGACCGAAGGGTTCGTTCTTGGCATAACCGCATCAATTCGGTAAAAGGGGTGAGCGCGCGTGCAAGGCAAATGAATTGACGGTCTATCCATTGAACAGACACTAAACGAACAAAAAGAACGGATGGGAGCGGAAGGTCTTTCCTGCTGCACGTTCGCACTTCAGCGGCGGAGCGTCGCGCGTGGACTAGCTCCAGAAGACGACCATCTCAACGAGGTTCTGGTAGGCCCACGGATAGGCCTCAGAAAGCCACCCGGTTTCGGGAACGAAGCACATGAGCATGGAGTAAAAAAGGCTGATCGCCACCAGCGCCATGAGCACGTGCTGGCAAACCTTATAGGTGGCAGAACGGTGATCGATCGCTTCGTTCGCTATGAAGCACAGCAGTACCACCGCCGCCAGGAATAGGAACGTGAAATCAGCATAGTAGCGCTGCAGGATGCCCGCCATCTGCGCATCGAGCAAGGCGACCACGAACCCAGCAACGATCATGAGAAGGATCACGCCCGCAACGGTTCGCGTCTCGTGTTGACGAATGCGGAAGCTCAACAGGCGCTTCGAGAAAAAGAGCACCCACAGGACCGGCAAGCACAGGAAGATGCCGCCGAACGTGACCTCTTTCACCGTCTGGCCGATATAGGTGGTATCGAAGGGCGTAGGCAGCAACCAGGGGAAGGTGGCATCGGTGGAGGGTGTTTGCAGGAAGTAGGCGAAGAGCGCTGGGAAGAAACGCCCGAACACCGTGCCGCGCTGCGTCATGTCGTTGAGCGTGAGGTTATAGTTCGCGCCGAAATTCGTAGGAGAGCCGAAGCGTACGTAATTGTATGCCATGACACCGAGCGCAACGATCATGTAAGGCAAGACCAGGCAAGCGAACTCACGCATGCCCTTTCGTGTGGTGATATAGCGCGAAGTGATGAACTTGCGCCAAAACAGCGGGAAGGCCAGAAGCGAGAAGACAAGGAACTGCGGGCGGCATGCGACCACGAGTGCCATACACAGCGAGCCTACCAAGTACCACTTCCCTGCCCGCTTGCTCGTTCTTCCGCGCATCCAGAAGTAAAGGCCCCACACCACCAGCGCTAGCGCCATGATGATCGGCAGCGAATAGAACGTGGGGAACTTCGCGAGGTAGAGCATGCCCGAGCAGAAGATGAGCGGGATCTGCAAGAGCAGGAACAGGCCAAGGCTCACCCGTTTGAAGTGGAAGCGCGCGAAGCGATGGAGCAGCGCCGTACAGCCGGCGATGAAGAGGATGCAGCATATGAGCACCCCGATCGCGGTCGGGAAGTTCGCGCCCGTTACCAGGTAGAACGGCAGGTAGAAGATGAGCACGGGCAGCACGCCGAAGTAGACGTAGTAGTGGCCATCGTAATAGGCCACGTCGAAGAGCGGTTCTTCGCCGGTAGCCTTCTGGAATTCATCGCGCGCGCTCTTGTCGTAGGGGTTGTCCATCTTGACGAGCCATTCGGGCGGCTCTTCTTCCAAGTAGAGCTCGCCCCGCGTCATGGATTTCGCAAGCTCTGCGTATTGCTGCGCGTTGTCGCCTCCCACCTCGAAGAACGTGACGGGCGATTTACCGTCCCACGATCCTGAGTTGTAGCTTGAGGTTGCCACGCCCACCAAGTTCGAGCCCATGAGGATGAAGCTCGAAACGAGCGCGATCTCCACGAGCATCGTAGCGATGATACCCGCCTTCGCCTTACGTTCATGTTTGACGATGAAGATGCGATAGATGGCAGATTTCGGGCGGAAACAATAGATAAGGAGGAGAACGCCGAGCACCAGCATGAAGCGCAGGTTGTTGAAGAAGAACGGCTCAGGCGCGTTGATCGTGAGAGACTTGAGCACCAGCGGATAGAGCGTTTCGCTGTCGCCGAAATCGATGCGCAGGTCATCGACGTAGCCGGTTGTCTCAAGATAGATGTACTGGCTTTGCCAGTTGTTCGTGCTCACGTCTACGAGCGGGATACCCGCCGTGAACTCAGTGTCGTAGAAATACGACTCATGCGCCGAATCCGTGAAGTTGATCTGTATCGGAACCACTTGAGCGGGCTGCGCTTGGTCGAATTCGATGTGGATGTTCTTGACCTCTTTATTCAGGTCGTGGATCTCGAAAAGATGGTTCGCAGCCGTTATGCGATACGATTCGCCCTTTGTCTCGGTGAAGGTGAGCTCATCGTCGAGCGAGATCGTCTCGTATCCGCTCGATCGATAGTGATTGATGTTGAAGAGGAATACTTCAAGAAACAGCGCGATTAGCACGATAACGAGCACATTGCGCGCAAGCTTCAGGCCTTTGCTGACCTGCTCGCGATGACGGTTTATGTGATATTCAAAATCCATTGAGATTCATTGTAAAAGAACCCCTGCAGAAACAAAAGCGCGAGCGTTTTGATAGGTGCGCTCGATGCGCTGGCCTTCATTTGGCCTGATTTTTTCGCAACCACCTGACCAATGGATGTGATCAATACAAGAAAGAGCCTCTTCAGAGATCAACATAGCGCAAGACAATGCCCCAGCCACAACAACGCAATCAGGACTACCGTGCTCACCAACACGTAGGACACATTCCAGTTCAAGGCCAATTTGAAGGGCGAACGTTCGACCAGTTGCGATACCGCAATGGTGTTCGCCGAAGTCGGGCACACCGCATTGCCAAGCGCCCAGCCCATAGCAAGGAGCAACGCCAAGTACACGGGGCTGACCCCCAGCTGAGCAGCGCTCAGAGAACCACCGATAACCGTAGTGTAGACAAGCGGGTGCACACCAAAAGCTGAACAGATCAGCGCGAGCGCCATGACGAGAATGGTCACCGCAAGCACTCCTTCGTTCGTGACCTGCAGCAGGGCCGTCACCGCCATCTCTCCGACACCCGAATAGCTGATTCCCGAAGCCAGTACACCAGCTGCTGTGAAGAGGATCATCTGACCTTTCACATTGGGCAGTTTGACCACAACGTACTCCTCTTTCACCTTTTGCTTGAACAGCACCGTGCGCTTGATAGCCGCCATCCAGATGATCGGAATGAGGATCGACATCAAGGCGACCGCCACGATGATCGAGATCCCGAGGCACTGCCCGACCAGCATGACAGCAACGATGTAGAGCACGGAGAAGAGGATCAACTCGGCGATCTTCTTGTGATCGAGCGCGCCTGCGCCTGGCCGAGATAATCCAGCGCCCTTCCCCTTATCTGACGAACGAGAGGAGCCAGTTTCGAGATCGGTATCGATGGAAGCACCTTTGCGCTCATTTGAAGAATCCTGCGCGCGGGAACGCCCGATGATGAAACGCTCGCGAAGGGTTGTCATGACCCAGCCGATGAAGCCAGCCACGATCGCGAAGAGCAGGCCAAATGGCAGCACTGAGAGCCAGTCGGCGCCCGTAAGCTGCAGCGAGAGCGCGATGGTGGCGGTGGTGGGCGCCCAGAAAAGGCAGGTGATGAACCCGCGGCTGAGTGCGGTCGCAAGCACGCGAGCATTGGCGGCGAAGCGGCTCGAACGAGCAACTTCACAGGTGAGCGGCACAGAAGCGATGCTCACGAGCACCCCGAGAAACGCGGTCATCACGCTCACAAGACCATAGAAGCGGCTCTCGCTATTCCCAAAGCGCTCGAATAGAGCCTCAAGCGATTCGTTGTAACCGCCGTAGCGCACCGGCAAGCTGATGAGCGGAACCATGATGAACATCGCTAGCAGGTAGCCATTCTCCAAGAGCGCTTTTTCCCAAACATCGAGCGGAGCTTGCGCGTAAATGAGCAGGAATGCACCAACGAAGAGAAGGACCGCGGCGATCATGCGCGTTGATCCCTTCGTGGCGATGAAGCTCAAGATCACCGCAAGAACGAGCATGATGGTATTGATCAGCGCAAGGAGAGGCTGCGCAAGAAAGACATTGGCAATATAGCCGATGCCGAAGCAAAACGTCAGCACGCTGCGCAGCGTTTGCAAGCGATCTTCGATTTGCTTATGTTGAGAGAGAAAATGCTTCATAACAATACAAGCCCTCGAAGCAGGTGAAAGGTCATTCCGATCTCACGAGCGCGGAATGGATCACTGCTTCGAAGGCTCTTTTACTTTTAGGGGCGTGACCCTTATATATTTACCGTAGGCTTACAGATCGAGCGCCTTCTGGACATCAGCAAAGACAACTTCAGGATCTTGATCGCCGTTGATCTCGATGAGCAAGCCACAACCGCGATAATAGTCGATGAGTGGAGCTGTGGAGCTCTCGTAAACATCAAGACGATTGCGCACCGTAGCTTCATTGTCATCATCGCGCTGATACATTTCGCCGCCGCACTTCGGGCAGACCTTATCAGCTTCCGTGCCGATGTAGCCACAGTCGCGACAAACGCGACGCGAGGTCAAACGGCCGATGATAACTTCTTTATCGACATCGACGAGCAACGCTGCATCGAGCGGGCGCTCAAGTTCAGCAAGCTCGGTTGAAAGTGCAACTGCCTGAGCAGAGGTGCGCGGGAAGCCATCGAGGATGAAACCAGCTTTGGTGTCATCGTCCTTTAAGCGCTCTTTCACGAGGCCGATCACGAGCTCATCAGGAACAAGGTCGCCTGCGTCCATGTATTTCTTAGCTTCGATTCCGAGCGGCGTTTGGTTCTTCACCGCTGCGCGGAGGATGTCGCCAGTGGAAATGTGAGCAAAACCATACTTTTCCACGAGCTTGGCGGCCTGCGTACCTTTACCAGCACCAGGAGCGCCTAACAAAACGATATTCATTATCTAATCCTTTCAATCGTTTTATCCCCAAACCCTTTATAAAAGCACCCTTCTCCAGCGCTTCATAGAATGACTGAAGAAGGGTTTGTGCCTGTGATGAACTCTCTTAGGAGATCACGCCAGTTTATTTGAAGAAGCCATCGTAGTTGTACATCTTCAACTGCGATTCGATCTTGCTCATGGTATCGAGCGCAACGCCGATCATGATGAGGATCGATGTACCACCAAACGCCTGAATGAGCGTGTTGTTGGTGAAGTAGAAGAAGATCGAAGGCACAACCGCAATGATCGCAATGAAGATCGCGCCTGGCAGCGTAACGCGACGCAAGACATTCTTGATGTACTGCACCGTATTAGCACCTGGGCGAATACCGGGGATGAATCCACCTTGCTTCTGGAGGTTTTCTGCCGTGTCATTCGGATTGAACACGATAGACGTGTAGAAGTATGCAAAGAACACGATCAGCAGCGCGGTCATGATCCAGTTGACCGGACCTGCCGAGATAGCATTAGCGACCACGTTGAGCCAGTCGATGTTGAACAGTGCTGCGATCTGCGCCGGGAAATAGATCAAACAACTTGCGAAGATGATCGGGATAACGCCGGCAGCATTGATCTTCAGCGGAAGATATGAGCTCTGACCGCCCATCATCCTGCGTCCCTGAACGCGCTTAGCATAGCTGACCGGGATACGGCGCTGCGCGCGCTCGACGAAGATGATCGCCGGGATGCTGACGAGCACGATGAGCAGGATGAACACGGTGGTCGCGATACCCATGCCCAGATCGGACTGAAGGTTGATCGACGAGAAGATCGCAGAAGGAACCGAAACAACGATCGAGGTGAAGATGATGAGCGACATGCCATTACCAACACCACGCTGCGTGATGAGCTCGCCCATCCACATGATGATCGCCGTGCCGACGACCAACGTGAAGACGACCAAGAAATCGCTCAAGAAGCCAGGCACCTCAGGGCTGAATACGATGCCGTACGATGCCGACTTGAACAGCAGCAGGTAGCCGACCGCATTGATAAGACCAAGACCAAGCGTGAGATAACGCGTGACCTGGGTGATACGACGCCTTCCCGTTTCGCCTTCACGCGCCCAGCGCCCAACTGCGGGGATAACACCCTGCATCAGCTGCATGATGATCGATGCGGTGATGTAGGGCATGATGCCGAGTGCGAACACGGAGAAGTTTGACAATGCACCGCCCGTGAAGAGGTCGAGCATCGCCATACCGACTCCCTGCTCAGAGAAGGCATCAGCGAACGCATGGAAGGGAATGCCAGGAACAGGAATGTAGGCGCCAAGTCGATAGAGCGCAAGAATACCAAGCGTGAAGAGGATCTTATTCCTCAGCTCGGGAACCTTGAACGCTTGTACCAGCGAATTTAGCAAGGTGCCTCAACCTTTCCTCCGACTGCTTCGATCTTTGCTTTTGCAGAAGCAGAAACCTTATCGACACGAACGGTAAGTGCCTTCGTAATCTCGCCATCGCCCAGAACCTTGATAGGATCGGTGGTGTTCTTGATGATGCCTGCAGCATAGAGCGTATCGGCATCGACAAGATCGCCAGCGTTGAACTTCGCATCAAGGCGGGAAACGTTCACCGGAACATATTCAACGCGATTGAAGTTGCGGAAACCGGGAAGTTTCGGAAGACGACGTGCAAGAGGAGTCTGACCACCTTCGAAGCCGGCACCTTTGCCGCCACCAGCACGAGACTTCTGGCCATTCATACCGCGACCAGCGGTCTTACCATTACCGGATGCAGGGCCACGACCGACGCGCTTACGATTGCGCTTTGAGCCTTCAGCTGGCTTCAGATCTTTGAGTTCCATGTGTTTGTTTCTCCTTTTTGTTTCGCTATCTCTGTTCTCACAGAGGCCGACAGCTCGCTAGTCGGCAGACTTAAAAATGCTGAAAGGTCGGAGTGCTTTTGCACACCGACCATCAGTTGTTATTTTGCTTTGATCTCTTCGACTTCGACGAGGTGCTTGACCTTGAAGATCATGCCGCGTACGCACGGATTGTCGACCTGATCGACGCTGCGACCGATCTTACCGAGACCGAGCGCCTTGAGCGTTCTCTCCTGATCGTATTTCTTGCCGATCGCAGATTTGACCTGCGTGATGCGGAGAGTCTTTTTAGCGTTAGCCATTAGTTCTTCTCCTTCCAACCATAGAGATCTGCAACGGACATGCCACGACGCTTGGCCACCTCTTCAGGATCTTGCATTTCCTGAAGACCAGCAGCGACCGCCTTGACGATGTTCATAGCGTTGTCGGTACCAAGGGACTTGGTAAGGACATCGGTGACACCTGCAAGCTCGAGGACTGCACGAACCGGGCCACCAGCGATAACGCCAGTACCAGGAGCAGCCGGCTTCAGGAGCACCTTACCAGCGCCATAGATGCCGAGGATCTCGTGCGGAAGCGTCTTTTCCGGCGTAAGCGGAACAGTGAACATATTCTTCTTCGCATCGTCGATGCCCTTGCGGATCGCGATAGGCACTTCTTGGGACTTGCCCATGCCAACGCCAACACGACCGTTACCATCGCCGACGACGACCAGTGCAGTAAGAGCGAAGCGACGACCGCCCTTGACTACCTTGGATACACGATTGATATAGACAACACGTTCTTCGAGCTCAGGAACGTCTGCCTTGTTTTCTTGTTTACGAGCCATTTACCTCTACCCTCTCTTAGAACTTCAGGCCTGCTTCACGGGCACCGTCGGCAACAGCCTGGATGCGACCATGATAGAGGTTGCCACCGCGATCGAAGACCACTTCGGTGACGCCTTTCTTCTGTGCTTTCTTACCGATCAGCTTACCGAGCTCTGCGGCACCTTCGACCGTTGCGCCCGTCTTTCCCGTCTTCTTGAAATCGGGACCGAGCGTTGAAAGAGCGCAGATGGTCTTGCCGGTGACATCGTCGATAACCTGAGCGTACATATTCGCGTTAGAGCGGGTGATGCAAAGACGAGGACGCTCTGCCGTGCCGGAGATCTTGCCGCGGACACGGGTGTGGCGGCGACGCAAGCCGGCTTGTTTCTTTTGAAGCTTTTTCATGCTTAAATTCCTTCTTTCCTAGCTTGTGCGTCTTTACTCAGACTTAGCAGCTTTACCAAGCTTGCGACGTACATATTCGCCTTCATAGCGAATACCCTTGCCCTTGTAAGGTTCGGGCTTACGCCATTTGCGAATGTCTGCAGCAACCTGGCCAACCTGCTCTTTGCTGATGCCGTTAACGATGATCTCAGTCTGGCTGGGAACTTCAAAGGTGATGTTCTCAGGAGCCTCGACAACGACCGGATGCGAGAAACCAAGCTGGATCTCGAGGTCCTTGCCTTTGAGCGCTGCACGATAGCCAACGCCTACCAGCTCGAGCTTCTTGGAATAACCTTCAGAAACGCCCTGAACCATATTGTTGATGAGCGTACGCGTAAGACCATGGAAGCTCTTTGCTTCGCGGCTATCGTCCGGACGCTCGACGATTACTTCATTACCTTCGACCTTGATATCCATCATGTCGTTGAAGGTACGGGTGAGTTCGCCCTTGGGGCCTTTGACCGTAACAGTCTGGCCATCGACCTTAACTTCTACTCCGGCAGGAATAGTGACGGGCATTTTGCCGATACGTGACACAGTATTCCTCCCTTCCTACCAGATATAAGCGATGACTTCGCCACCGATGCCGTTCTTGCGTGCATCGCGGTCGGCCATTACGCCCTTGCTCGTTGAAATGATCGCAGTACCCAAACCGCCCAGAACACGCGGCAATTCATCTTTGCCAGCGTAGATTCGAAGACCCGGTTTGGAAATGCGCTTGATGCCACGGATAGTGCGCGCCTTCTTCTCGCCATACTTGAGGGTGATCTCAAGGATGTCGCGCGGGTTTGCGCTTTCCACTTCGTAGCCAGTGATGTAGCCCTCTTCTTGCATGATGCGGGCAATTTCGACAAGCTTTTTGCTCGACGGCATGGAAACCGTAAGCTTGCCTGCAGAGTTCGCATTACGCACGCGCGTAAGCATATCTGCAATGGGATCGTTCATGCTCATTGTTTTGTTTCTCCTTTGTTCTTGATGAGACGAAAAGCCGGTTCGCGGGCACCCTTAGTGACCACGCCTTGACTCTCGACACTCAGCACGTGATCGAACTTGACTGATGCTTACCAGGAAGCTTTGGTCACGCCGGGAAGTTCGCCTCGGTTAGCAAGTTCGCGAAGACAGATACGGCACAGACCGAACTTGCGATAGTAGCCATGGGGACGCCCACAGCGGCTGCAGCGGTTGTGATGCCGAGTCGAATACTTCGGTACTCGCTTTGATTTGGCGATCATCGATTTCTTAGCCATTCAAATCCTTCTTTCTTATTACCAACTCTTGTTTGAGTTTAGGCATTCTTCTTAAAAGGGAAGCCCAGCGCATCCAGAAGCGCCTTAGCACCCTCGTTGTTCTCCGACGTGGTAACGAACGTGATGTCCATACCGCGCGTGTGATCGACCTTATCGTACTCGATTTCCGGGAAGATCAGCTGCTCATTAAGACCCATGGTGTAATTTCCACGGCCATCGAAGCTCTTGGGGTTCAAACCGCGGAAGTCACGCACGCGAGGAAGCGCGGTGGACATGAGACGGTCGAAGAACTCCCACATGCGATCGCCACGAAGGGTGACCTTCGCACCGATTGCCTGACCTTCACGCAGATGGAAACCTGCAATGGACTTCTTTGCACGAGTGACCATCGGCTGCTGACCGGTGATGACACGCAGGTCCGCGATAGCGCCATCGAGCAACTTGGAATCGCCAGCCGCGCGGCCGACACCCATGTTGACGACGATCTTCTCGAGACGGGGAACCTGATTGACGTTAGTGAGCTCGAGCTCTTTGTAGAGCTTGTCGCGCACTTCGTTGTTGTACTTTTCCTTCAAACGAGGAGTAGCCATAGTTTGCTTACCTTTCTTCGATGAATTAAACGCAGGATTTCCGACCCTGCGTCCCTTGAGGTGCCTCAAGGGTCATATCCCGCCTCTGCCGTTTGACTTCAGCGAGCTTTAAAGTTCCGAAATGCTTCCTTATTTAAAAGTTTCGGGGTGCTTCTTATGATCGGGTCTTCGGACCAAGTTGGCTTCGTCCAACGCAGCGTCCGAAGAAAGCGTTCAGAAGAAGCGCAACCGGAACTTTTAGGGCCGCATCCAGAACTTCTAGTCGATGTCTTTGCCGCACTTATTGCAAACCCTAATCTTCTTGCCGTTCTCACGACGATTATTGATACGCGTGGGCTTCTTGCAATCCGGGCAAATGACCGCGACGTTGGAAACGTGGATCGGCGCTTCCATTTCAGAAATGCCACCCGAAGGATTAGCCTGCGTGGGGCGGAGATGCTTCTTGACCACGTTGACCTTCTCGACCTTAACGCGCTGCTTCTGCGGGTAGGCCTCCAGAACGACACCTTCTGCACCAGCATCTTTACCAGCGAGAACGCGTACGCGATCGCCCTTTTTGACGTTCATCTTCATGTCCTTAACCCCCTTACAGCGTTTCCGGTGCCAAAGACACGATCTTCATGTACTTCTTATCGCGAAGCTCACGTGCGACCGGACCGAAGATACGCGTGCCCCTCGGTGCGCCATTGGCATCGATGAGCACCGCAGCGTTCTGGTCGAACTTGATATAGCTGCCGTCGCTGCGACGAACTTCTTTCTTCACGCGAACGACCACACAGCGGACGACTTCGCCTTTTTTGATGTTGCCATTCGGCATTGCTTCTTTAACGCTGCAAACGATAACATCACCAAGACCGGCGTAACGGCGTTTAGAGCCACCGAGGACCTTGATGCACTGCACTTTACGTGCGCCGGAGTTATCGGCAACGGAAAGCATGCTCTGCATTTGAATCATGTGCTTATCCCTTTCGATGATAGCTAAGCGGTAACAAGCGTTACTACTTAGCCTTCTCTACGATCTCGAGGAGACGCCAACGCTTCAGCTTCGACAGAGGACGGGTCTCCATAACGGTTACAACGTCTCCCACGCCTGCTTCGTTATTCTCATCATGCGTGTGGAGCTTCTTGGTGCTGTTCACCATCTTGCCGTAGACCGGGTGAGGCTTACGTTCCATGATTTCAACAACACAGGTCTTATCACCAGATGCGCTTACAACCACGCCCTGGCGAACTTTACGAGAATTGCGTTCTTCAGCCATTATTCTCTACCTTTCTAACAGTTCGCGTGAGCTATGCGCTCATCTCACGGGCGCGCATCTCGGTTTGGATGCGAGCGATGTCCTTCTTAACTTCCTTGACACGGGCAGTGTTATCGAGCTGACCGGTTGCCATCTGGAAACGCAGATTGAAAAGCTCTGCGCGCGCTTCTTTGAGCTTCGACTGAAGATCGTCAGCCGAAAGTGCGCGGATCTCTACTGCTTTCATTTATTCCTGCCCTTCTTCACGCTTGACGATCTTGCACTTGATGGGCAATTTGTTGATTGCAAGGCGGAGTGCATCACGTGCGGTTTCATCATCAACGCCGTCGATCTCGAACATAATACGACCGGGCTTCACAACAGCTACCCAACCTTCGGGGTTACCCTTGCCCTTACCCATGCGGGTTTCAGCAGGCTTCTTGGTGATGGGCTTGTCGGGGAAGATCGTGATCCAAACATTACCCGTACGATTCATGCGGCGGGTCATTGCGATACGAGCAGCTTCGATCTGACGGTTGGTGATCCAATGACGATCGAGTGCCTGAATGCCCCAGGATCCGAAGTTGAGCTTGGTGCCACCTTTGGCGTTGCCCTTCATCGAACCACGCTGCACCTTACGGTGCTTAACACGCTTTGGTACTAACATTATTTATCACCCCTGTCGTTGTTGCGACGACGGCCGCGATTAGGACGCGAGGAACCTTCGAGTGCGGGCTGCGGAGCCTTCTGACCCGGAAGCACTTCGCCGTGGTAGACCCAAACCTGGATGCCGATCGAACCCATGGTGGTTGCAGCCGTAGCGAAACCATAGTCGATCTTCGCGCGGAGGGTGTGCAGAGGCACGCGGCCTTCACGATACCACTCACGACGGCTCATCTCAGCACCGCCGAGACGACCAGAGCACTGGATACGAATGCCCTTAGCGCCGCTCTTCATAGCGGACTGGACAGCTTTGCGCATTGCGCGACGGAATGCGACACGATTCTCGAGCTGCTCTGCAACAGACTGAGCGATGAGCACAGCATCGAGTTCGGGACGCTTCACTTCAACGACCTCGACCGAAACGGTGCCGTTCGCGATCTCGTTGAGCTTCTTGCGAAGAGCGTCGACTTCGGCACCCTTCTTACCGATCACCACACCGGGACGTGACGTGGTGATGATGACCTTGATCTTGTCGCCTGCACGCTCGATCTCGACGCGTGAGACGGCGGCATGGGCAAGCTGCTTGTTCAGGAACTTACGGATAGCCAGGTCGTTCTCAAGGTTTTTCGCATAGTCTTTATCTGAATACCAGCGGCTACGCCAGTCTTCCGTAATACCGAGACGGAAGCCGGTAGGGCTAACTTTCTGACCCATACTATGCCTCCTCTCCGTTAGATACGATGATGGTGATGTGGCTGGTGCGCTTGCGGATACGGGATGCCGAACCCTTTGCACGCGGACGAATGCGCTTCATGGTGGGGCCTTCGTCGGCGTAGCAGGCGCTCACCACGAGACGATCGGGATTGGTGAGACCCTTCTGCGCTGCATTAGCAACCGCAGAGTTAAGCGTTTTCTCGATGATCTCTGCAACCGCGCGATTGGTGAAGCGCAGGGTCTCCTGTGCTTTCACTACGTTCTTGCCGCGAATCTGATCGAGCACGATGCGTGCTTTACGAGGTGAAACGCGCACATAGCGAGTTATTGCTCTAGCTTCCATGTTTCACCCTTTCTTATTTGTCGTGACCGCGGAAGGTGCGGGTTGGAGCGAATTCTCCAAGTTTATGACCGACCATAGATTCTGAAATGTAGACCGGCACATGCTTGCGACCATCATGAACAGCGATGGTGTGGCCGACCATTTCTGGGAAGATGGTCGATGAGCGAGACCAAGTCTTGATGACATGCTTATCGCCTGATTCGTTCATCGCAATGATGCGTTCGAGCAGGCGCGGCTCAACAAAGGGGCCTTTTTTCAAACTTCTACTCAATGTTTCTCCTCAAACCTAAAGCGCTACTTCTTGCGACGACGGATAATCAAGCGGCTCGAAGCCTTCTTGGGATTGCGGGTACGATGGCCCTTGGTGGGAACGCCCCACGGGGTGACCGGATGACGACCGGAGGACTTGTTCTTGCCCTCGCCACCACCATGCGGATGGTCGACCGGGTTCATGACCGTACCACGAACGCTTGGGCGAATGCCCTTCCAGCGATTACGACCAGCTTTACCGATCTTGATATTGCTGTGCTCAGCGTTGCCAACTTCGCCAACGGTTGCGCGGCACGTAACGAGCACGCGGCGCATTTCGGAAGAAGGCATGCGCAGAATAGCGTAATCGCCTTCCTTACCCATGAGCTGGATGCTGGTGCCAGCGCTGCGAGCGAGTGCAGCACCGCGACCCGGCTGAAGCTCAACTGCATGGACGAGCGTACCAACGGGAATAGCGGAAAGCGGCAGTGCATTGCCGGGCTTGATGTCCGCATCGGTGCCGGAGATGATGGTCTCGCCAACATTCAGACCACGCGGATGAAGGATGTAGCGCTTTTCGCCGTCTGCATAGTGGAGCAGTGCGATGCGCGCAGAACGATTCGGATCGTATTCGATGGTGGCAACTTTAGCGGGGATGCCGTCCTTGTTGCGCTTGAAATCGATCACGCGATAACGGCGCTTCACGCCGCCGCCCTGATGGCGGGTGGTGATACGGCCGTTGTTGTTACGACCAGCCTTCTTGGGCAGAGGACGCAGAAGAGACTTTTCCGGAGTAGTGCTGGTGATGTCAGCAAAATCGGAAACAGTCTGGAAGCGCCTGCCGGGGCTTGTGGGCTTGTACTGTTTAACTCCCATTTTTTTCCTTTCTACGGGCATGAGCCGAATTGCTCAACCCTCTTCTCTTGTGTGGACTCCATCACCGCCAAGGCTTCTTTTGGGAGAAAGAAACCGACGATTCCGAGTTTCCACGCGTCCGGGTGTATCCATACAGAGTCAGACGCAAATGAAAAGTATACGGGTGTGTCCGCGTGGTTTCAAGAATAATTTTCGCAGTTCGTTATAAACGGGTAAGCGGCACGATGAACGGCACGAATCTCAAGCGCTGAAGATGGTTGCTCGATCAGCGGAGAGCGCGGCTAATCCCAGGGATTGGGTTCGAAGAGCGGACGCGTATCGGGAACATCAGCATAAGGGTGATAGCCATCGTCATCTTCAGTGATGTCGCGAAACTGCGGCGTGATAGGCTGTTCGCTTCCCTTCTTGGCTGCCTCTGTTTCTGCTTGAGAAGGAAGCGGCGTTGAGCGAGGTTTCAAGGTATACATCATGCTTCCTCCTGTCTTTGCGCTCAAAAAATTTCACCATAAAGCATGGTTTTGTCGTATTTACTCTACAACAAAACCAGGTGGCAAATTACAACTTATCCAACGAAGGCAAAACGCGCTCGTTTTTTGCTACGCTAAGGCAAGGAGCAACGGAACACAGAAAGGGCGCATGGGAAACCTGCACGACATATCTCGTCGAATCTCTTCGGTCGCCTCGACACGCAAGATCACCTCCACCATGGAGATGGTCGCGAAAACGAAGATCTATCGTTCCCAACGGCGCGTCTCGCGCGCTGAACCCTATGCACGCGTCATGCGCGAGATGCTCACGAACATGGCTGAAGAGTATGCCGATCCTGTTCCGCTTGCCACGCCCCACGACGATATACAGCATAGCGCTATCATTGTCATCACTTCCGATCGTGGGCTGTGCGGGCATTTCAACAACGATGTATTGCGCCTTGCTGAAAAACGCGTGCGAACCTGCGAGCAAGAAGGCAAGCAGGTGAGCTTGATCCTCTGCGGCAAGGTTGCGGTGAACTTCTTCAAGCATAAAGGCTATACGCCAATCCAATCATTCATCGACCAATCGGCCTCGCCCACCATCGAACAAGCCGACGCGATAGCGGATTACCTGGTCGAATACTACCTTGCGAACGAACTTGACGAAGCTTTCGCGCTCTACAACCATCATCACGGGATTCTTTCGCAGACTCCTGTGGAATGGCGCTTGATGCCGATCGATATGGCCGCGTTCGATCCGCACCATGTGCGTTTCAGCGGCGGCATCAGCGAGAAGGACCCACGACTGAAGAACTTGATGGGTCGCATCAACTATGAACCGAATCGCGCCTATGTGCTCGAGCGCCTTTTGCCTGAATACCTGGCAGGCTATCTCTATTACATGCTCATCAATTCAGCGGCAGGTGAACAGGTCGCGCGCCAGATCGCCATGCGCAGCGCGACCGACAACGCTGATGACATCCTCTCCGAGCTGCACTTGCTCTACAACCACATGCGCCAGGATGCCATCACCACCGAACTGAACGAGATCGTGGGCGGCGAAGATGCGCTCGAGGATACGTTCGTTCCCCGTGCGAGGAAGTTCTTCTAGCAGCCCATTCGCTTCAGCGTGGTCGATCCTTCGAAGCGCGTTCCTTCTTGGTTAAGCCTGCGCGGTTGCCTCGACGATGCAGAAATCGGTCTCACGATGTTCGCGCAACACGCCCATCATCTCGCGCGTGAGAGAGTGATCGTTATCGGTAAGGAGCTCTTCGCGGTCGAGCCACTCTGCGAACGAAAGCTCGTGTTCATCGAGACGAATCTCAGGATCGCCCTCAAGTTCGCAGAAGAAGCCGAAGAGGAGTGAGCTTGAATCGGGCCAGGGCTGACTTTTGTAATAGCGCAAGTTCTTCACGCGCAAACCCACTTCTTCCATCACTTCACGATGGACCGTTTGCTCGACAGTCTCCCCCATCTCGCAATAGCCCGCAACGAGCGCATAGTTCGCATACGGGCGTCCTTTATAGCGCGTTGCGAGCACCTTGCCATCAGGACGCGTGATCGCAACGATGACCGCCGGGAACACCTTCGGGAAGATCATGAGATCGCACTCAGGGCAGCGCATCATGCGCTCTACGCGGTCATGCTCGGTCTTAACACCACAGCGTCCACAGTACTGCGATGATTCGTACCAGTTCCAATACTCATGCCCTACCATGAGCGCAAAGCGCTCCCGTTTCGGATGGTACTCGATAAGCTTCTGCAAAGGGAGGAAGGCCCATCCGTCCATTTCGGAAGAGGCATCATACGGTTGACGCGCGAGCGCGGCATCGATCGCTTCATCGGGGACCTCTGCCATGAAATAGACATCCTCGCCCACCGCGAACAGATAGATCGCACGCATGCTCTCAAGTTCGCTCTCATCGAAGAGATCAGCGAAGAGCGGTGCACGCATCGTGCCTCCCTCAACGAAGGCCAGCACCTGCTTCCCGCGGTAGATGATGATCTTGTCTTCGAGCACTGGTGCTCTGAAGGAAATATCGTTGTTATAGGCTGCGGACGCGATGTCGTGAAGCATGTCTCTCTCCTTGAAACAATCAGTTCTTCCGCTCATTATATGCCCGCAAGCAGCATGCCCAAAGGAGTACTTAGCATTGGTTGCAATCAGCGGAGAGGGTGAGGCAACGAGGTGACTCTTTGCCGACTAAATTCGTTAGTAATAAAACCCGAGCAAAGCAGCGACGCATGAGCGAATCAGCATGAGCTGATTCGCGAACAGGGAAGCGGGGAACCTCGTGTCTTGCCCTCTTTGCTGATTGCAGCTAAAGAAGTCAAACTACCCGGTCGTTCGTCATCTTCGTTATAAAAAAGGAGCTGGCGTGAACCAGCTCCCATAAGGACAAGGTATGTCCGATAATCCTGCTCTACTGAGCGAAGATCTCGATCGTGTCGCCTTCAGCGAGCGTGACCATGGCCTTCTTCCAGGTGCGGGTCGGGCCAACGTGATAGCGCACGCGCTTGGGCTTCGGCTTGACGTTAAGCGTGTTCACCTTAACGACCGTTACATTGAAGATCTCTTCGATAGCCTGGCTGATCTCAACCTTGTTGGCATCTTTTGCAACCTCGAACGTGTAGACGTTCTCATCCATCATGTCGTAGGAGTGTTCCGTAATGATGGGGCGGATGATGACTTCGCGTGGATCCTTCATTATGCAAGCACCTCCTCGATGCGATCAAGCACAGCGCTCGTTACCACGAGGGCCTTATTGTCGATGAAATCGTAGGTGTTGAGCTCAGATGCTGCAAGCACGCGAACACCAGGAATATTGCGGAAAGACAGATATCCGTTGATGTTGTCGTCCTCAAGGATGAGCGTGATACGCTTGCCATCGAGGCCAAGCTTTGCGAGGATCGCAGCTGCTTCTTTCGTAGAAGGCTTGTCGAACGTGATGGAATCAACCACAACGAACTCATTATCAGCGAGCTTAGCGGAGAGCGCAGAGCGCATAGCCAGCTTGATGACCTTCGAAGGCACCTTGAACGCATAGGAACGAGGATGCGGACCGAAGACGGTGCCACCGCCTGCCCATTGAGGAGCACGGATGGTACCCTGACGAGCACGACCGGTGCCCTTCTGACGCCATGGCTTCTTACCGCCACCGCGAACCTGACCGCGCGTGAGCGTGTTGTGCGTACCTGCACGGCGCGCTGCGCGCTGTGAACGAACAACCTCATGCATGGCATGCATGTTCGGTTCGATCTCAAAAACGCTCGCAGCAAGTTCAGCGCTACCCGCTTTTTTGCCGCTCGTGTTTTTTACATCAATAGTAGTCATAATCTAAAAACTCCTTCGCAGTGTATTTAAGCCATACGAATGCGAACTACACCATTTTTGCCGCCGGGCACGGAACCCTTGAGCAAAATGAGGTTCATATCTTCGTCAACACGAACAACTTCAAGATTCTTGGTGGTGATGGTATCGCAACCCATGTGGCCCGGAAGGCGAACGCCCTTGAACACACGCGAGGGGCTTGCGCACTGACCGATCGAACCGGGAGCACGATGGAAGTGAGCACCATGTCCACCAGGACCGCCACCAAAGTTGTAGCGACGCATAACACCAGCGAAGCCTTTACCCTTGGAAGTGCCGGTCACGTCGACCTTCTTCACCTCTGCGAAGTTCGCAACGGTGACCTTCTCGCCGAGCTCGTGCTCGGAAGCAGAATCAACGCGAACCTCACGCAGATGGCGCATAGGAGAAACGCCATGTTTAGCGAAGTGACCGCCCATGGGCTTGTTCACCTTGTTCTCCTTGATGGTGCCGAAGCCAAGCTGAACTGCTTCATAACCATCGGTTTCGGTGGTCTTGATCTGGCAGACCGTGTTCGGTGCTGCTTCGATGACCGTAACAGGAATGACCGTGCCGTCTTCGTCGAAGAGCTGGGTCATACCGACTTTGGTTCCGTAGATAGCATTAATCATCAAATATCACTCCCTACAGCTTGATCTCGATATCGACGCCGGCAGGAAGATCGAGACGCATGAGAGAATCGACCGTGGAAGGGGTCGGATCGAGGATATCGATCAGGCGCTTATGCGTGCGCATCTCGAACTGTTCACGAGAGTCCTTGTTGACGTGCGGGCCTTTGATGACGCAATAGAGATTGCGTTCGGTCGGCAGCGGAATAGGACCGGAAACCTTGGCACCCGTCTTCTGTGCGGTATCGACGATGAGACGCGTGGACTGATCCACGATCTCATGATCGTAACCCTTCAAGCGGATGCGAATACTTTCTTTAGCCACTTAACTTACCTCCATTATGGGGTGCGTACGTAAGCCAGAAGGCTTACGCATTGCCACCTGCTTTGCTGATAATTTCATCTTGAACGTTCTTGGGAACCGGCTCATATGAGTCGAACTGCATGGTGTAGACCGCGCGACCCTGAGTACCGGAACGAAGGTCGGTTGCGTAGCCGAACATGTTGCCCAGCGGAACTTTCGCAGTGATGACGATCGCATCGCCACGCTGCTCCTGACCTTGGATGAGACCACGGCGGGACGGGATATCGCCCATGACGAAGCCGGCGTACTCTTCAGGAGTTTCGACTTCAACGTTCACAACGGGCTCGAGAATGACCGGATTGGACTTCTTGAGCGCGTCTTTGATAGCCATAGAACCAGCGACCTTGAAGGCAGCTTCAGAGGAGTCGACCTCGTGGTAAGAGCCGTCGACGAGCTCAACGCGAACATCTTCGACCGGGTAGCCCGCGAGAACGCCAGAGTTGAGTGCCTCCTGGATGCCCTTATCGACTGAAGGGATGTATTCCTTGGGAACAACACCGCCAACGATCTTGTTCTCGAATTCATAGCCCTTGCCCGGCTCCTGCGGATACATGTTGATGACCGCATGACCATACTGACCGCGACCACCAGACTGGCGGACGAACTTGCCTTCAGCGCCCATGACTTCCTTGCCCGGACGCTCGCGATAAGCAACCTGGGGCTTACCAACGTTAGCTTCGACCTTGAATTCGCGCAGCAGACGGTCGACGATGATCTCGAGGTGCAACTCGCCCATGCCGGCGATGATGGTCTGACCGGTCTCGTGATTCGTGGAAACACGGAACGTCGGGTCTTCTTCAGCGAGCTTCTGGAGTGCGATGGACATCTTGTCCTGCTCAGCCTTGGTCTTCGGCTCGACCGCGATGTCGATAACCGGATCAGCGAATTCCATGGACTCGAGGATGATCGGTGCGTTCTCGTCGCACAACGTGTCGCCCGTGGAGGTATCCTTCAGGCCGACAACAGCAACGATATCGCCTGCAGTACAGGAATCGATGTCAACACGGTTGTTGGAGTGCATCTGGAGCAGACGGCCGATACGCTCTTTCTTGTCCTTGCAGGCGTTGAACACATAGGAGCCAGAATCGAGCGAGCCGGAATAAACACGCAGATAGGTAAGCTTACCAACGAACGGGTCAGTCATGATCTTGAATGCGAGCGATGCGAAGGGGCCCTTAGGATCTGCGGGGCGCTCTTCTTCTTCGTCGGTCTCAGGGTTGATGCCCTTGATCGGCGGAACATCGAGCGGAGAAGGCATGTAGTCGACAACCGCGTCGAGCAATTCCTGAACACCCTTGTTCTTGTAGGAAGAACCAACGAAGACCGGGTGGATCTTGCACTCGATGGTACCCTTGCGGATAGCTGCCTTGAGCTCCTCGACAGAAACTTCCTCTTCCATGAGGACCTTTTCCATCAGGTCATCGTCGCAATCAGCCGCTGCTTCGAGCAGCATCTGGCGGCGCTCTTCAGCAACCGGGATGAATTCATCGGGAATGGCATCCATCGGCTCAGGATAGGTCATGCCCTTATCGTCTGCCTTGAAGTCCCATGCGGTCATGGTAACGAGGTCGACGACGCCCCAGAAGTTGTCCTCAGCGCCCATCGGGATCTGAGCAGCAACAGCAGGTGCATGAAGACGATCATGCATGGTGTCGATAGCATGGAAGAAATCGGCGCCAACACGATCGTACTTGTTAATGTAAGCGATGCGTGGAACGCCATAGCGGGAAGCCTGACGCCATACGGTTTCAGACTGAGGCTGAACGCCAGCAACCGCGTCGAAGACCGCAACCGCACCGTCAAGAACGCGCAGGGAGCGCTCGACTTCTGCGGTGAAGTCGACGTGGCCCGGGGTGTCGATGATCTGGAAGCGGTACTCTTGACCGTCCTTCTCCCAGAAGCACGTGGTAGCTGCAGCGGTGATGGTTACGCCGCGCTCCTGCTCCTGAACCATCCAGTCCATGGTGGCAGCACCGTCATGGACCTCACCGATCTTGTGGGTCTTGCCGGTGTAGTAGAGGATACGTTCGGTAGTGGTGGTCTTACCAGCATCGATGTGGGCCATGATGCCGATGTTACGAGTGTTTTCGAGACTTGAATTAGCCATGTTCGCTCCCTCCTACCAACGATAGTGTGCGAATGCACGGTTTGCTTCTGCCATCTTGTAGGTATCTTCGCGCTTCTTCACGGCTGCGCCGGTGTTCTCGGAAGCATCGATGATCTCGTTCGCGAGACGCTGAGCCATGGTGTTCTCCTTGCGCTTGCGCGAGAAATCCACGAGCCAACGGATAGCGAGCGTGGTGGAACGACGAGAGTTGACCTCGATCGGCACCTGATAGTTAGCACCACCGACACGCTTGGACTTGGTCTCGAGCGTGGGGCGAATGTTTTCCATTGCCTTCTTGAAGACAGCGATCGGATCTTGACCGGTCTTTTCGGCAACGATATCGAAAGCACCATAGACGATGCCTTCAGCGACGGACTTCTTGCCGTCCAAGAGAACCTTATTGATCAGCTGAGTGACCAAACGGTTGTTATATTTTGCATCCGGCTGCACTTCGCGGCGGACTGCTGCTGCACGACGCGGCATATAACTTCCTTTCAGTGAATAACCTTAATGAAGGTTGGGTGAACAAATAAAGATAAGCTTATTTCTTAGGCTTCTTAGCGCCATAGCGGCTACGAGCCTGAGCGCGATTATCGACCGCAGCGCAGTCGAGCGCAGCGCGAATAACCTTATAACGAACACCAGGAAGGTCCTTAACACGACCGCCACGGATGAGCACCATGGAGTGCTCCTGGAGGTTGTGACCGATGCCCGGAATGTACGCGGTTACTTCCATGCCATTCACGAGGCGCACACGGCAGACCTTACGCAGTGCTGAATTCGGCTTCTTAGGGGTGGTGGTGTAAACACGGGTGCAAACGCCACGCTTTTGGGGGTTACCTTTGAGTGCCGGGGTCTTCTTCTTTTCCACCGACTTCTGGCGGCCCTTACGGACCAACTGATTGATAGTAGGCAAGACTCAACTCCTTTTCGTTACTCTTCATGCCAACGTTCGTTTTGTGTGCGTTCTGCAGTTACGCACGCAAAAACAAAGCGACTCATACGAGACGCGAAGATGAACTCTATCACTGCGCTATAGGGGTGTCAAACGCCACGCATCCGGGCGTATCCATACCTTAGCGGTCGTTTTGCGGTGGTGGACGGCAGCAAGGAAAACACGGGCGACCTGCCCCTCATGCACGAGCGCTTCTATCGGTAGTTACTTCCTATACGTTTTTCGCCCTATTATGCAAAAAACATCGCCTTTAAGGGGGCAAACCCTGTTACAATGGGCGCAATTCCTCTACTGAGGATAAAAGAGGCTGTAAATGCACGCAGTATCCACCCGAACATACGTGCATTTTTTTATAGCAGTCAGGTCAAGGTTCGTTCGAAGGGGAACGGTCGGTATGAAGAACACGGTCGCAACGTTTCAGGAGATGAAACAAAAGGGCGAGAAGATCTCGATGCTCACCTGTTACGACTATTCAACGGCAAAGCTCATGGATGAGGCAGGGGTGAACTCGCTGCTCATCGGCGATTCGCTCGGAAACGTCATCTTGGGCTACGAAGATACGCTTTCGGTGACCATGGAGGACATGATCCACCATACGGCTCCCGTGTCGCGTGGCGCGAAGAATGCGCTCGTGATCGCGGACATGCCCTTCATGTCCTATCAGGCTTCCGTCTATGATGCGGTAACGAACGCGGGGCGCCTTATGAAGGAGGGTCGCGCGAATGCCGTGAAGCTCGAAGGCGGCGCTGCGGTCTGCGAGCAGATCCGCGCCATCGTGGATGCAGGCATCCCGGTCTGCGCACATCTGGGCCTTACGCCGCAGTCGATCAACGCATTCGGTGGTCACAAGGTGCAAGGCAAATCGGCTGAAGCGGCTCGCGAGATCTTAGAAGATGCCAAGCGCATCGAAGAAGCTGGCGCGTTCGCGGTAGTGCTCGAATGCATCCCGGCCGACTTGGCGCGCAAGATCTCCGAGACCATCTCCATCCCCACCATCGGCATCGGTGCAGGACCTGGCTGCGATGGCCAAGTTCTAGTCTATCAGGATATGCTCGCGCTGTTCTCCGATTTCAAGCCCAAGTTCGTGAAGAACTTCGCCAACATCGGCGAGCAGATGACCCAGGCGTTCAAAGATTACGATGCCGAAGTGAAGGCGAACACCTTCCCCGCCGCTGAGCATTGCTTCAAAGATGTGGGCGAAGAAGTGCTCGATAAGCTGTATTAATAGGTTCGTTATTCGATCCGTTCTATTAGATTCATCCAAGTTCTGAAAGACAGGAAAACCATGGAAATCATCACCACTGTTGCCGAGATGAAAGCACGTGTTGCAGCATGGAAAGCTGAAGGCCTCACGATCGGCCTCACCCCTACCATGGGCGCGCTCCACGAAGGCCATATGTCGCTCATGGAAGCTGCGCGCAGCGCCTGCGACCGCGTGGTCACGAGCGTGTTCGTGAACCCGCTTCAATTCGGTCCCGATGAAGACTACGACAACTACCCGCGCGATCTTGAACGCGATGCGGGCATCGCCGAATCAAAGGGCGTGGATGTGGTCTTCCACCCCAGCGTTGAGGAGATGTATCCAGAGAACTACAACACCTACGTGGTCATGGAGACGCTCACCGACACGCTCTGTGGCGCAAGCCGCCCCGGGCATTTCCGCGGCGTATGCACCGTTGTGAACAAGCTCTTCAACATCGTGCAACCCGATAAGGCATTCTTCGGCCAGAAGGATGCCCAGCAGCTCGCCATCATCATGCGTATGGTCTCCGATCTGAACATGAACCTCGAAGTGGTCGGCTGCCCGATCGTGCGTGAAGAAGACGGTCTGGCGAAGAGCAGCCGTAACACCTACCTTTCCGCTGAGGAGCGCGCAGCAGCACTTTGCCTTTCACGCGCCATCTTCAAAGCGAAGGAGATGATCGAGGGCGGTGAACGAAATTCCGCTCGTGTCGCCCAAGCAGTTACCGAGACGATCGAAGAAGAGCCGCTTGCCAGAATTGACTATGTAGAAGTGGTTAGTCTTGGTAATATGCAGCCCGTCGAGACATTACCTGAGCGCGGCTTGGTCGCGATCGCAGTGTACATCGGCTCGACGCGCCTTATTGATAATTACCTCTACGATTTCGAATAGGAATTGAAAGAAAGGTATCACCAGCATGTTGCTCAATGTATTGAAGGGCAAGATCCATCGCGCAACCGTAACTCAGGCTGAGCTCGATTACGTCGGATCGATCACCATCGACTCCGATCTCATGGAAGCCGCAGGCATCATGGAATATGAGCTCGTTACCATCTCCGATTGCAATAACGGCAATCGCCTTGAAACCTATGTGATCGCAGGAGAGCCAGGCAGTGGAGTCATCTGCTTGAATGGTGCGGCAGCGCACTTGGTGAATGTGGGCGATAAGGTGATCATCATGAACTATTGTCAGATGACGCCAGAAGAGTTCAAAGATCCCGCCAATGCTCCGCATGTCGTGTTCGTGGATGACGATAACAAGATCTCGCGTCTTACCCGCTATGAGAAGCACGGCAAGCTCGAGGATATGAACTAGCGTTTGAAGTTGCGAACGAGCACGCGCGCTGTTCCTTCCGAATCCAGTCAAACAAAAAAGGCCAGCAAATAAGCTGGCCTTTTCTTTTGCAAAGATAGTGCGCTTGGGGCTTAGAGCTCGAGCAGCGGAGCAGCGACCTGCTTCTTGCGCGAAAGGATGCCAGGCACCCACACGCTCTTGGACGAGTCGATGCCGAACACGCGATCAACGTGGCCGTGAAGGCCTTCAACGATGAACATGCTACCCTCTTCGAAGATGTCGGTAACGAGCAGCAGCACATAGGCATAATCGTTCTTCTCGCGCAGATCGGAAAGGAACTTGCGGATCTCGTCCTCACGCTGCATGACCACATCGAGCGTGACCGTTTCGTGCTGTGCGATGAGGATGGTGTCGTCGCCCACCACGAATTCCTTCGAGTCCGCCGTAACGAGCTTCTCGATCGGAAGATCGGCGTCTCCCCCGCGGTAAGAAAGTACCTTCATGCCGAAGTCCTTCACCGGAGAGCCCACGATAGCAGCGAGCTTTTCGGCGACCTCTTCGTCGATCTGAGTTGCTGTGGGCGATTTCAAGATGACCGTATCGGTCATGATGGCAGAGAGCAGAACCGCAGCGATGCTCCGCGGGATCTCGACGGCGTTCTCCATAAACTGCAGCGCGACGATGGTGGCAGAAGAACCAACCGGCATATTCATGAAACGGATGGGGTTCGCCGTGGAAACGTCGCCGATACGATGATGATCGATGATCTCGATGACCTCGGCTTCGTCGATGCCGTTAGCTGCCTGGCTGCGTTCGTTATGGTCGACGAGGATGATCTTGCGTTTCGGGCGCTTTGCCACGTCGGTACGCGTGACGATGCCGATGCAGTGGCCTTCATCGTCGAGCACGATGCCTTCGCGCAGCTCGCTCATGAGAATAGACGGCGCGGAATCCTTCAGAAGGTCATCCTTGTTCAGGAAGACGACATCCTCTTCGATGAGCTCGGAGACGGGCTGCGAGAGCGAAGCCGCGAGATCGTTCGCGGCGTTCTCAAGGTCTTTGGCGCAATCATCGCCGTCGCAATGATCCATGGCGGAAACGTAGCGATTCGCCACCATGCGCAAGGAAACGAGCCCTTTGTACTTGCCTTCTTCGTCGGTGACGATGACCGCACGCTTGTTGTGGCGACGCAGCAAGCGGCCTGCGTCGAGCAACGTGGAATCGAGCGAGAGGCCGATGGGATCGGTGGTCATGACATCTTGGATGCGCGCGTGAACATGGTTGATGAGCTCGGGCGCAGCGACTGAATACTCGTTCAGGATCGCTTCGCTCTCCTGTGGCAGCGGACCGAGACGCGCAGGAATGTATTCGTATTCCTCTGCTTCAGGGTTCTGCTCGAGCGTGCGCTTCATGAGCTCGTTCTTCAAGTAGGCATAGCCAACAGCAGCTGAGATGGAATCGTTATCGGGATTCTTATGCCCTACGATGAGTACCGGGATTGCCATGGTGCTCCTTTATCGATCGAGTGATTGATGCCAGAAACGAGATCGTTCAGGTCTGCTTCACTGCAGAAGAGACGAACTTCATTTCGCGTTGCTATTGTAGCGCGTTTCGCTTACGCGCATGCATAGAAACCGCAACGATTCGCTGAAGCGCGCAGGCGGGCGAACGCATGAAGAAAGGTGCGAAGAAAGCCGTGAAGAAACGGAGGCGAAGATATGCCGGAGAACCAGGCAGAGAAGCCTAGGAGATCTTGACGATCGGCGCATAGTCCTTGAGCAGCTTCTTCGTTTGGTTGTTGCGCGCGAACTTCACGTGGAGCGTATCGCCATCGACCTTCACGACCTTGCCGCGACCGAACACCTTGTGATCGACCGTGTCGTTGACCGCAAAGCTCATGGCTGCAGCAGGTTTCTTGCCCGCAGAAGCGCTGCGTGCATCACGCTTGGCATTCGATGCGCTCGACTGGCCGAACACGCGTCCGCCGCCCGCTTCGGTGCCCGATCCCGCAATACCGCGCCTACTACCACGCTTCTCCCAGCCTGATCCTGAAAAGCCTGAAGAGCCGACACCGATCGATTTACGCAGCTCGTTGGGTATTTCGCCGATGAAACGAGAAACTGGGTTGGCGTTCGTCTGACCGAAGATGCGACGCGTGAGCGCTGCCGTGAGGTAGAGGCGCTTGCGCGCACGAGTGATGGCGACATAAGCCAAACGGCGTTCTTCTTCGAGCCCTTGCGGGTCGAACGATGAATTGCTGTGCGGGAAGATCGATTCCTCCAAGCCTGCCACGAACACGCAATCGAATTCGAGACCCTTGGCAGAATGGATGGTCATGAGCGTGACCGCCGCGCCGTCTTCGGCCATGGTGTCCATGTCGGTACGGAGCGTGACCCATTCGACGAAATCAGAAAGCGAATCGGCTTCGAAAACGCGCACGGGAGGCGTTTCGGCGCTCTGGTCCTCGCCTACCTTCGGAGCCTCGAAAAGCGCATCGGCATCTTCATGGGTCTCGCGGTATTCGTCGACCACGCCGAAGAATTCTTGAATGTTTTCGATGCGGCTCTGCGAATCTTCGCTGGGGTTGTTGCGATAGAACTCGATGATACCCGCCTTGTCGACGATCATCTCGATGACCTTGCGCAGATCGCCACTGTATTGCTGTGCCTCGTGGATGATGCCCACAAATTCAGCGATGGCCTTGCGCGTATTCGGGCGGATGCCTTCATCGAGCATGCAGAGCTCGGCAGCCTGCAAGAACGTGCAGCGATTCACTGCAGCTACCGTGCGGATGTGCTCGATAGTAGTGTTGCCGATGCCGCGCTTCGGCACGTTGATGACGCGCTGCGCCGCGACATCGTTCGCGGGATTCACGACCAGGTTCAAATACGCCATTACGTCGCGGATCTCGGCGCGATCGAAGAAGCGCGTGCCTCCTACCAGGCGATACGGTACACCCGCACGCAGCAGCATATCTTCGAGCATACGGCTCTGCGCATTCGTGCGATAGAAGACCGCCATCTGGTTGTAGGAAGTGCCATTGCCGTGCTGATGCTCGATCTCGGCAGCGATCCACCGACCTTCGTCACGCTCATCGGAAGCGGTGAACACCATGATCTTCTCGCCCTCCCCTTGCGAGGTGAAGAGGGTCTTGCGCTTGCGCATCAAGTTGTTCTCGATGACCGCGTTCGCCGCCGCGAGGATGTTACCCGTTGAGCGGTAGTTCTCCTCGAGCTTGACCACGTGCGCTTCGGGATAATCTTTCTCGAAATCGAGGATGTTCGACAGATCGGCGCCGCGCCAAGAATAGATGGACTGGTCGTCATCGCCTACGACCATGATGTTGCGATGCTTTGCCGCAAGCAACTGCGTGAGCGCATACTGGGCGTGGTTGGTGTCCTGATACTCGTCCACCAACAGGTAGCGGAAACGATCTTGATAGACCTCGAGCACCTCTTTATGGTTCTTGAGCAGGAGATACGTGTAGAGGAGCAGGTCGTCGAAATCGAACGCATTGAGAGCGCGCAAACGTTCTTGCAGCACTTTGTAGATGCGCCCGACCACCTGCGCCGTAGGGTCTTTGTAGCGGTCTTCGAACACCTCGGGCGTTACGAGTTCGTTCTTCGCCTTCGAGATACGATTGCGCACCATGCTCTCGGGGTAGCGCTTTGGGTCGATGTTGAGCTCGGCCATGATGCGCTTCACGAGGCTCTTCGAGTCGGAGTCGTCGTAGATGGTGAATCCCGGCGCGAAGCCTAGGCGCTCGCAATCGGAACGCAGGATGCGCACGCACATGCTATGGAAAGTGGAGACCCACATGCCGCGCACGTACCCGCCCATGAGCTGACCCAAGCGCTCGCGCATTTCCGCGGCTGCCTTGTTCGTGAAGGTGATCGCCATGATCTGCCAGGGAGCAACGCCAAGATCGACCACCAGATGCGCGATGCGATGCGTGAGCACACGGGTCTTGCCGCTGCCCGCGCCCGCGAGCACCAGAAGCGGCCCTTCGGTGCACAGCACAGCTTCGCGCTGAGGTTCGTTCAAGGTTTCAAGATCGATAGGCATAGCAACTCCAAAATCGGATTACAGGTTGGCGTAGTAAGTCAGCGAGAAAGCTTGGGGTGTCCATAATGGCCCCGCCTTCGAATCAAGCGCACTTCGGTGCGCGCCGTATTCGAAACAAGGGGCCAGGATGGATGCTCCAAGCTTTCGCAGTGTCGAGCACGATTTCGATCGACATATCGAAATCCTGAAAGCAGGATGGATGCCCCAGGCTTTCGCAGTGTCGACAAAACTTCGATCGGCAGATCGAAGTCCCTAAACAATCTTCTTGCCGAAGACCGCAGCGATCTCGCGCAGCTGCTCGACCAGTTCGCGGAATTGAGCCGGCGTGAGCTGCTGAGGACCGTCGGAGAGCGCCTCGGACGGATTCGGATGCACTTCGATCATGATCGAGTCGGCGCCTGCCGCCACTGCAGCATAGGAAAGCGATGGCACGAGGTCGCGCACGCCTGCGGGATGCGAAACATCGATGCAGATCGGGAAGAGCGACTGCTTATGGATGACCGGCACCGCCGAGATATCGAGCGTGAAGCGTGTGGTAGTCTCGAACGTGCGTAGACCGCGTTCGCAAAGCACCACATTATCGTTGCCGTTCATGGTGATGTATTCGGTAGCGGAAAGCCACTCGGAGATGGTGCCCGCCAGGCCGCGCTTCAAAAGGACCATCTTGTGCGAGTCTTTCGTGACTTCGCCGATCTTCTTCAGCAGCGAGAAATTCTGCATGTTGCGCGCGCCCACCTGCAAGCCATCCACATAGGAATGCACCAGTTCAGTATGAGCAGAGTCCATAACTTCTGTGAGGGTCTTCAGGCCATACTTTTCGCCGCCAGCCTTCATGATCTTCAAGCCCTCTTCACCCAGACCTTGGAAGGAATGCGGGTTGGTGCGTGGCTTGAACGCGCCACCGCGAATCCATGTAAGACCCAGATCAGCGATACATTCCGCAACCTCGAAGAACTGCTCTTCGGACTCCACGGAACACGGACCTGCGTAGATGGTGATCTCGTCTGTTTTAGTACCGTAATTGGGAAGATTAGTGAGTGGTTTAATCACGGTTCGGAACCTCTTTCATGACCTTCAGAATGGCAGTGTAGATCTCGCGCAGATTCTCGTTATAGAGCGGACCTTCGTTGTAAGAGCAGACCTTGGTGAAGATCTCCTCTTCGCGCTTGGGGTCGAAAAGACCCATCTTGGCTTCAGGTTTCAGTGCGCGAATATCAAGCGAATGACCAGCACGTTCGTTCAAAAGAGACACGAGCTGCTTGTCGATCGCATCGATCGCTTCGCGGTGTTGCTCGATCTGAGCAAAAGAATCTTGTTGTGACATCGTTTACCCTTCCCGAATGGACGCTGATCGGAGTGCGCGAGGTGCGCGTGGGGCGTGAGAACGGTCACGCGCGACGCAGGAAGCGCGAAGCAGCGGCCCATGAATGACATGATTGATTCATCATAACAAACGCCGCAAGGTTAGCCTGTTCAAACTCACCCGAAAGATGGTTCGCGGTAGCTATTTTTTTGAATTGGATCCGATGGGATTATTGAGCATGGCGATAGCGAGAAGCGCGATCGAGAGCATGATGCCAGCGACCGTCCAGAACCAATCGTCTTGCCCGATAACGAACGCTGCGAAATCGATAAGGATGATAACGAGCGCCGCAAAACTGCACCAATGAGCGATGCGCGCATTCACGCGATCGCGCATCTCTATCTTCTCAGCTTCGGAGATGGGTTTGTGCTCGTTTGGACTCATGGTTCGATTATAGCTTGTTTATACACGTGGATGCTGCAATGTAAGAAACGGTGCGTACTTATTACGCGGTTTGGTCAAGCGCTTACTGCATGATGAAGCCGGTACCCTGAATGGTGAAGAACGCGACCACGATGATGCCGACGATAATGCGGTAAACACCGAACGCGGTGAAGTCGTTCTTCTTGATGTATCCCATGAGGAAGCGGATCGCAACGACCGACATGATGAACGCGCTGATGATGCCCACCACCAGCACCATGATCTCGGTCTGGGTCATAACCAGGCCTTCCATCATGAACTTCGCTGCCTTCACTACGCCCCAGCCGAACATGATGGGGATGGCCAGGAAGAACGTGTATTCCGCGGCGGCGGTACGCGAACAGCCGCAGAGCATGCCACCGATGATGGTGGCGCCTGAGCGGCTCGTGCCCGGGATGATGGCAAGCACCTGGAAGCAGCCGATCTTGAGCGCCGTCTTCCAATCGATATCGTCCACATTGCGGATCTTGAAGAGCGCTTCTTCGGCACTGACCTCTGTGTGCTCGCGCTCGACGCGAGCATGACGACCGCGCACGGGAGCTTCGAGCATCTCGCGCCCTGTAGGTGATGCGCCAACTTCCATAAGGCGTAAGGCCTTCTTGCGGTTGCGGCGTTCCATGACAATGAAGATAACGCCGTAGAGTATGAGCATGATTGCTACCGTGTAGGCGTTGTAGAAGTGTTCGTTCACCCAATCATCAAGGAGCAAGCCAACGATAGCCGCCGGGATACAGCCGATCGCGACCATGCCCCAAAGGCGCCACGTGCCGCGCTTTTCAGCGTGCGTTTTCTTCGGCGAGAAAGGATTGAGCTTGTGGAAATAGAGCAGGATGACCGCCATGATAGCGCCCAGCTGGATGACCACGAGGAAGAGCGCGAGGAATTGATCGCTCACGTCGAGCTTCACGAATTCGTCGACCAGGATCATGTGGCCAGTCGACGAGATGGGGAGCCATTCGGTGATGCCTTCGACGATACCGATGAAGAGTGCTTTGAGCGCTTCGAGGATCATGCTACTTTCCTTGTGCGTTTGCTTACTTATATAGGTAGGGCGTTCGCTGGCTGATGGCGCATGGCGCGGTGCAGAACATACGACCTGGCGCGGATGCCAGCTTTGCACCCTGCATGCGCAACCTTCGCGAACGAACTTCTACTATTCTACGAGAAAGCCTGTAGGGCGCTGAGGGCTTTCAGACGAGCGACAAGTAAAACTTTTGTAAAGCGAATTTGCACAAGCAAAGTGAGTTCCTTGACTTAAACCATAGTTCAAGTAAAACAATGGTCATAGCAAGAAAGCGTTCCATCGGCTGCGAATTCCGAGCAGCATAAGGAACTGCATCCATAAGAGAAACACAACGCAGCAGGAGGAAACCATGGTCAAACAAACAGCGGGGCGCGATGCCCTGGGCAATTTCGCACCCAAGTTCGCAGAAGACACCGATTCCGACCTGGCAGCCTTCGCCGCCACACTGATGTTCCCCGTGGGCGAGCCGAACGATGCCTACGCGCAGTATTTCAGTGGCAAGAGCTGGCTTGCACCCCTTACAGCCGAGCAGGTTCCGACCGCGAACGTAACCTTCGAGCCAGGGTGTCGCAACAACTGGCACGTGCACAACGCCGATAAGGGTGGCGGACAGATGCTGATCTGCGTGGGTGGCCGCGGCTACTATCAAGAATGGGGTCAGCCGGCGCAGGAGATGCTGCCGGGCGATGTCGTGAACATCCCCACCGGCGTGAAGCATTGGCATGGCGCGGCGCTCGACAGCTGGTTTGCGCACCTGGCGTTCACCGTACCAGGCGAGAATTGCTCGAACGAATGGCTCGAGCCCGTCTCTGACGAGGAGTATGGCAAACTGAAGTAGCGCAGGTTGAAACTCAAGAAAGGACACGGGTGGAAAGCGCACTGAACGGGCTCTCCCAGATGGCGATACTGATCATCGTTGCGGCGGTAGGATTTCTTGCCGCAAAGCTCGATTATCTTGACGAATACACGAACCAGAAGCTTACGAAGCTACTGTTGAACATCACGCTGCCCTGCATGGTGGTCGCATCAGTACATGGACTTTCGGCCGCCGATGCGGGCGAGACCGTCGGGATCACGTTCGCCATGGCGATTGCACAGGGGTTCTTGCTTCTGCTGGTCGGTTGGCTCTTGGTGGTGGTATTGCGCGTTCCGAAGCGTGAGCGCGTGGTGTACCAGTTCGTCACGATCTGCAACAACACGGGCTTTCTCGGGCTTCCCGTGGTGGGCGCGATCCTGGGCAGCGAGTCGGTCATCTACGCGAGCATCTACGTGATGGTGCTGGCGGTGTTCGTCTATGGCGTGGGGTTCGTGATGTTTGCTAAGGATGACCCGCTGCGCGCGGAATACGGCGAGGATGCGAAGGTATCGATCCCGTGGCGTTCGATCGTGAACCCTTCAATGATCGCGAGCGTGCTGGCGCTCGTGCTGTTCTTCACCGGTTGGCAAGTTCCCGAACTCGTGCAGGATTCGCTCTCGCTTTTGGGCGGGATCACCGCGCCTATCGCCATGCTGGTGGTGGGCGTGATCGTGGCGCGCTCGCCCATGAAGAACGTGGTGAAAGAGGTGCGGCTCTACCCCTACATGATCATCCGCCAGCTGATCTTGCCGGCGCTCTTCTACTGGGGCTTCACCGCGCTGGGAGTTTCGCCGCTTCTGGCTGCCGTGTTCATGCTCATGTTCGCAATGCCCGCCGGATCGATGTGCCCGACGTTCGTTGCACAGTACAACGGCAACGCGCAGCTGGCCGCGAAGGCCACCATCATCACCACCGTGGGGTCGTTCGTGTTCATTCCGCTGCTGGTCGCGTTCATGGGATTGGTAGGTTAGCGGACGCCACTTTGCTTCGCTCGATTTTCCCGCGAAGACGTGCGACAGACGAGAGTGTTTCGGGTAAGATGAAAGCCTAGTTTTTGAAACGACCGCGGAACGCACGCGAGCGAAACCCTGCCAGCAAAGCCGGCAGTTCGCAGGCACATCCCGCGAAGCTCATCCGCAGACCCCAGAAGGAGACACGCATGGCCACTTCCACCCCGCTCTCAACCGTATTGGTCTTCGATTTCGGCGCGCAATATGGCCAACTCATCGCGCGTCGCGTGCGCGATCTGAGCGTGTATTCCGAGATCGTCCCGTGCGACATCTCCGCTGATGAGGTGCGCGAGAAGAACCCCAGTGCCATCATCTTGTCGGGCGGTCCGGCAAGCGTGTATGCCGAAGATGCGCCTTCGGTAGACCCCGAGATCTTCGAGCTAGGCATCCCCGTGCTCGGCTTTTGCTACGGCCAGCAGATCATGGCGAAGACGCTCGGCGGCACGGTGAGCCACACCGAGAAGGGAGAATACGGGCCCGCTCCCCTCACCCGCGTTGACGGCGTGGATTGTGCGGGTTGCGGCGGCACGTCGGCGCTGTATGGCGAGACGCCGCACGAGCAGACCGTGTGGATGAGCCATCGCGATGCGGTGAGCGAAGTGCCCGAGGGCTTCACGGTAACGGCCGTGACCGACGTGTGCCCCGTGGCTTCCATGGAATGCCCCGAGCGCAAGCTTTACGCCACGCAGTTCCATCCTGAGGTTCGCCATACGCCGTATGGCCAGGAGATTCTGGCAAACTTCCTGTTCAACATCGCAGGGCTGGAACCGAACTGGACCATGGACTCGATCATCGACGATTCCGTAGCAGCCATCCGCGAGCAAGTAGGCAGCGACCGCGTGATCCTTGGGCTTTCAGGCGGCGTGGATTCGAGCGTGGTTGCGGCGCTATGCGCGAAGGCGATCGGCAAGCAGCTGGTGTGCGTGTTCGTGAACCATGGGCTTCTGCGCAAGAACGAGCCTGAAGAGGTCGAAGAGGTGTTCACCAAGCAGTTCGACGTGGATTTCATCCACGTGCATGCCGAGGATCGCTATGCTCAACTGCTGGCAGGCGTGACCGATCCGGAGGCGAAGCGCCGCATCATCGGCGAGCAGTTCTGGAAGGAATTCTTCGCCGTAGCCGAGGAGGTTGCTGGCGACGGCGAACCCGTGAAGTTCTTGGCGCAGGGCACGATCTATCCCGACATCATCGAGAGCGGTGCGCGCAAAACAGGCGGCAAGGCGTCCACGATCAAGAGCCATCACAACCTGATCCCCTTCCCCGATGGGGTGCATTTTGACCTGATCGAGCCGCTCGATCACTTCTTCAAGGACGAGGTACGTGCATTGGGCTCGGCGTTAGGGCTGCCTGACCACATCGTGCATCGCCAGCCATTCCCGGGACCCGGGCTTGCGATCCGCATCATTGGCGAAGTGACGCCCGAGAAGCTCGAGATCCTGAAGAATGCCGATGCAATCGTGCGCGAGGAGCTAGATGCCTATAACGAGCAGCTGTTCGAGCGTAGCGGTGAACGCAATGGCGAAGTTGCACGCGAGAATGCAGGCGGTCCAGAGGTTGAGCGCAGCGTGTGGCAGTATTTTGCGGTGTTACCTGATGTGCGCAGCGTAGGCGTTATGGGTGATGAACGCACGTATCAGCACCCGATCATCTTGCGCGCCGTGGAATCGAGCGATGCGATGACTGCCGACTGGGCGAAGCTCCCCTACGATGTACTCGCGCGCATCTCGAGCCGTATCGTTGCCGAAGTCCCCGGCATCAACCGCGTCGCCTACGACATCACATCCAAACCCCCTGCAACGATCGAGTGGGAATAGTATTGGAACATTTGTTCGTGTTTTTCATACGGTTTCTTACGGTTCCGATAGCGACCGATGAGGACGTTTCGGAACCGTCGCACCTGCAAGCCGCATGATTCCGAAATCAGATAGAAACCCACAAGGCTCCTCGAAAGAATCGAGGAGCCTTCTCGTTTCCGCAGGTAGACGCATGGCAAGATGCCATCCCAGGACAAGCGGCCATGCTTCGAACAGACCCGAAACGGTGCAAACGGAACCGAAAGGAGCCGAAGCGAACCGAACAACCCGCAAGCCAGCAGAAGACAGTGATGCCGAGGGGCTTGCAGGTGCCGCCGAAAATCGACGAAACTCAAACGAAACTCACTCGGAAAAACGAAACTCAAGAATGACGGATGCCCCTGGCGAAGAGCCTGAAAGTGTCATTCTCGCAAACTCACGAAAACGGGTTGGTTTCGCAACCACTCCTCCCGAGTAGCAGCAGGGGGCTTGCGGGCCAAACTACCAATCCCTGGAAGTGGGCAAGCGCAACCCTTCGAGATCGCCTCTGAATTCTTCGAGCATGCGCTTGAGGATGGGAATCGCTTTCAGCTCGCGGGTCGCTTGGTCCTTCGCCTCCTGGGGATAGTCCTCGGGAAGTCGCTCTGCGCCGTACGGGTCGGGGGCCTCCGACATCTCCTCCTCGAATTCGGAATGACGTTCGCGAAGAAGCACATCAAAGCCTTTACGCTCTTCTTCGTCTTGGAAGATGACGACGGTTTCAAGGAACCGCCTGCGCGCTATCCTGGCATCGCCGTAGTCCTCGTCGAAGAAGAACTCGTTCAGGCTCCAATCCAAAGAATCCCTTGTGTAGTAGCAATACATGAGATCGAAATCCAGGCTGCGCCGATCCCAGCGCACGAAGGAACGCGACGGGACGGGCGCGAAATACCTGCCGCCGTCGAGAGCGATGCCGAGGGTGTCGAATATGCGAGTTTGGAAATAACGGATCTCGATCGTATACCAGCTCGGACTAGGATCTGTCTGGTTCAGCATGTAGTACTCGTAGCCGTCCCGCTCGTCGTCCGAATAATGGCAGACGGTAAACTCCGGGGCGTATAGATAGTACTTGTCCTCCGTACCGATCACCTCGGAGAGAAACCTCCAATGCTCCTTGTCTTCGAGCATCCCCTTCACCCTCGCAAGAGGAGATTCATCAAGCGAAAAGTGATGGCGCCAGATGTCTTCCACCTCACTCCACGACGCTCCTTCGTCTATGGGCGTGTTCGAGTCGACGCGTCGCGTGTGAACCATATGCGCGCGCACTTTCCCCGACCCCTTCGAGAGGGAATAAGGCATATCCTCCCGCCTGCTCACGACGCACAGGATGTCTATTGTTCCCCCGTCAAGCTCCATTGGCTCCACGACCGCGAAGGGAGGCTGACCGTTGTCCCATTTTGTCTTCGAGAGCATATCGACGATCATCTGGTTCGTCTTCCGTTCGGCATGATCGTTGTTCTCGACATCGCACACCGAATAGCCCTCTTCCTCGTCTATGCCAATGAAGAGGTACGACACGTCGCTCTCGAGATTGTTGGCAAGGCATAGTATGTCGTGGATCAGCTCGGAATTGTCTTTGTGCCACTCCTTCTTGAAGTCCCAGTAGGCGCCCTCGCGCTTCAATGCGATGAGATTCGGAGCCTCCTCTTGGATTCTCGATCGAAGGCCGCTGATGAGACGCGCCCTAGAAATCCTCCTCGAATCGCCTAGCATCCGCCAAGCCCCCTCTTCCAGGACTCGTATTCCTCGGGGGTTATCTCGCCGCGGTCGAGCGCATCCACCTGGGATTCCCAGGCCTTGATAGCGGCGGCGAGCTTAGGCGCCTTCTCCGCGCCGGGCGCGACGGCGAGCCTGCCTCCGCCGACGGGCCTAAGCCCGAACTCCTCCTCGATCCTGAAGAGGAGCTCGAGGGCGTCCCTGGCGGATTCGGCTCGAACGGGCATGAGGGCCTCGCGGGCGACCCCGAGGGCGCCCGCGATCGCATCCAGGGCGGCGCCCTTCAGCACCCTCCTGCCCGCCTCGTAGTTCCTGATGGCCGCGTCGGTGCAGCCCGCCCTCTCGGCGAGCTGCCGTTGCGTCATCCCCTGTGCCTCGCGCAGCGCCCGTATGCGGCTTCCCGTCGTCATCTCTCCTCCTCCGATCGTTTTCTCCCCATGATACTAGAGAACAAAAACGTTCTCAATTTATCTTGACCGAACATTTTCGTTCTGTTAATGTCGCGAGAAGCAGAACGCTTTTGTTCTGTCATCCGAACGACAGGAGGAAAAAATGGATCAGAACTCGCAGCCGGTGATCATGGGGGTCGAAGAGGTCATGCGCGCCCTGAGCATCAGTAGGCCCTATGCCTATCGCATCATCAGGATGCTGAACTCGGAGATGGAGCAGAAGGGGTACACGACCATCAAAGGGAAGGTGAGCCGAAAGTATTTCTACGAGCGTTTCCACTGTGGCGACGGAGCCCCCAGACGAGAGGCACGCTGATGCCCGCCTACGTGAATGAGAAAACAGGTTCTTGGTACGTCCAATGCTGTTACAGCGACATCGACGGAAGCCGCAGGCACAAGGTGAAGCGCGGGTTCGCGACCAGAGACGAGGCTCTGGCGTGGGAGGCGGAGTTCCTAGCCTCTGCCGACGGGTCGATGTCGATGCCCTTCGAGGCATTCGTAAAGAGATACTCCGAAGACGTGAGGCCAAGGCTCAAGCTCAACACCTGGCTCACCAAGGAGCACATCATACGCACGAAGATAGTGCCGTTCTTCGGATCGAAGAGGATGCGCGACATCACCCCCAAAGACGTGGTGGACTGGCAGAACAGGATGCTGGGCTCGTACGACGACGAGGGGAAGCCATACAGCGGCACCTACCTGCGAACCATAAACAACCAGCTGAACGCCATATTCAACCATGCCGTCAAGTACTACGGACTGGGAAAGAGCCCCGCCACCCCGACCATCAAGATCGGCGAGCGGAAGGGCTCGGAGATGAGGTTCTGGACGAAGGAGCAGTACCTTATGTTCAGCGAGGAAATCATGGACAAGCCGGCAAGCTTCTACGCTTTCGAGATCCTCTACTGGTGCGGCTTGAGGGTCGGAGAGCTCCTCGCGCTCGAGCCTGACGACATCGACCTCAAAAGATGCCTCATCCACGTCACCAAAAGCTACCAGCGAATCAAGAGAAGGGATGTCATCACGTCGCCCAAGACACCCAAATCGAAAAGGGACGTAGTTATGCCGGAGTTCCTCGCAGACGAGCTCGCCGATCTCCTCGGATCAATCCCCGAGGAGCGGCGCGCCTGCCGCATCTTCTGCTTTACCAAAAACTACCTGCACCACGAGATGAAGCGAGGATGCGCCGCGTGCGGCCTCGAGCCGATTCGGATTCACGACCTCCGCCACAGCCACGTATCGCTTCTCATAGAGATGGGCTTCAGCCCGCTCGCCATAGCGGACCGGCTGGGACACGAGACCTACGAGATGACGCTTCGCTACGCCCACCTCTTCCCCAGCAAGCAGTCGGACATGGCGGCGGCGCTCGACCAGGGAAGGAGGCCCTGATGTCCAGGCCGATCGTCGATTACAAAGGGCGTCGGCGCAGCAAGACGATAGCGTTCCGGGTCTCGCCGGAGGAGGACGAGGTGATAAACGCCCTCGTCGCAGCAAGCGGCATGACCAAGCAGGACTACATAACCTCCAGGCTCGAGTGCCGCGACATAAACGTCAGCCCGAACGTGAGGGTCTACAGAATGCTGCGCGACCAGATGAGATCCGTCTACGTCGAGCTCAGAAGGCTCAGGAGCGCCGACGGCATCGACGAGCGTCTCATCGAGCTCATGCAGGTGCTGACGCGCGTGTTCATCGACCTCGGCGCCGACGAGCTCGGAGCGGTCGGGGACGACGTGGCGCAGCAGGACGCGGCGGTTCTCAGGATGGCGCGGGACTAGCTCCGCCGGGCGGCCCGGCAAGGGCTTCCCCCGAGCAGCCGACCCTCAGACAGCCTCCTGGGGCATTCGCGGCACGGCGGGCTCCGTTTGATCGGATCTCCTTGCCTCCTCCTCGGGCATCAAAGGCTCGCACAGCCGCCCGATGCGCCCCGCAAGGGTCGCGATGCTTTTCCGATTTCTTTTGCCGCCCGAGAGAAAAGGCGAAAGCGGCAAAACAAAGCGCCCTCCGGGCTTCGGAAAACCAACGGCCCGATGGGACGAGGAACGCGCCTTCGCTTCCTCCCTTGCGGGGCGCGGCAGGCGGTGCGGCCCCGATGCCACAAGGCGGGGCAAGGGGCTCCGCCCCAACCGAACGGAGGTCACCATGAACACCAATCCCACTCTCCAGGACAGGGCGGTCGAGGCGGCGGCCCGCTTCCTCGAGATCCGCGGCTACGAGACGCTCGCGACCGGGTGGAAGTCGCCCGAGGCGAGAGGAACCATCGACCTGGTTGCACGCGACCCCGAGTCCGACGACCTCGTGTTCGTCGACGTCTCCGCGCGCCCGAACTCCGGCGCCGGCTTCGGCGACGGGAGGAACGATCGCGAGACGATGGAGCTGCTCGCGGTCTCCTGGCTCGCCGAGAACGACTTCGCCGAATCGGTCGGCGTGAGGTTCGACAAGATCAGCATGATCGTCGTCGGCGAGGACCGCGCGCTGCTCAGGCACCACATCAACGCCTTCGGCGAGTTCTAGGACCTCCGGGCCCGCCTGGGCAGGCCCCCTCCGGACGGAGGGGGCCGTTTGCAGGCGGCTCGCCCCATGGCGAACCGCCATCCCATGGCGAACGGTCGGTATTAACAGAACGTTTTCGTTCTGTATACTCGGGGTAAACGCCATCGACGATCGACAGAGAGGACGGAGGAATCATGAGGGCGCTCGCGATATCGAACTACAAGGGCGGAGTCGGAAAGACCACCACGGCGGTCAACCTCGCCACTATCTACGCCAGGCGGGGTCTGAGGGTCCTGCTGATCGACCTGGACCCGCAGGCTTCTGCCACGGACTTCTTCGGGCTCTACGACCGCGCCGCGAGCGAACACCGAAGCGCCGTCGAGCTCCTTTACAGCAACGCCCCCGTTGAAGACGTGGCTTTCGAGACCGAGACGGCAGGACTCTCCGTCGTGCCCTCGACCATCGAGCTCGTCGACCAGAACGAGCTTCTGCTCCGTGAGCAGCGCCTGCGCTTCGCGCTCGACGACTGCGCGGACGCCTACGACGTCTGCATCGTCGACTGCAGCCCCACGATGAAGCGCCTCGCCTTCAACGCCTACCTCGCCGCAGCGGGCGACGGCATGGTAATCGTGCCGGTGAAGCTCGACTCCACCGTCATGCGCGGCACCGCCCTCACGGTCAGAGCCATCGAGTCCATCGCAGACGCGCTGCGCGTGCCCACGCCCGCATGGCGCATCCTGCGCACCTGCGTGCCCGGGCTCATGACCAACGCGGAAGCGACCGGGGCCGAGGTCCTCGACTCCTACTTTCCCGACAACCAGTTCGAGACCGTCATACACGCGAGTTCCAAGGTGTGCGAGGGAAGCTGGCAGTGGCAGCCCGTGACGACGTTCAGGCCCGACAGCAGCCCCGCGAAGGACTACCAGAGGCTCGCCGAAGAGGTGCTCCATGGCTAAATCCATCGCCTCCGGCTTCACCATCTCGGGCCTGCTCGACAAGAACACATCGACCCGGAGCGACTACCCCGTCGAGCGGATCCCCGTCGGCGAGATAGCCGACCACCCCGCAAACGCCGCCTACTCTATGGACGATGCGGGCATAGCCCAACTTGCCAGAAGCATCGAAGAGGAGGGCCTCACCGACCTGCCGCTCGTCCGCAAGCTCGACGACGGGGGCTGGCAGATGGTGAGCGGACACCGCCGCAAGGCGGCTTACGCCCTGCTTGCCGAAGAAGACGAGCGCTACGCGCAGATTCCCTGCCGCGTCATCCGGGGCATAACCGACGAGCAGTCGGTCCTGCTGCTGCACGCCGCCAACTACTTCGTGCGCAACCTCACCGTATCAGAGCGCGCAGCCGCAAGCCGCGCACTCGGCGTGGAGGTCGAGCGCATGCGCGCCGAGAACCCCGAGCTTTCCGGCGTGCGCACGGAGGACATCAAGGCGGCGATCATTTCGGAGCAGACGGGGCGCAAGGTGTCCGGCAAGACCATCCAGCGCCAAGAGTCCCTTGCCCGCAAGATCGAGGAGCAACTCGTTCCCGAATGGCGCGAGGCAGCATTGTCCGACGCTCTGTCGGCAGACGCCGTAAACGTCCTGGCGAAGCAGAGTCCCGAAGAGCAGAAGCGCCTCTACGGCGCATGGGAGAAGCAGCCTCTCGGAAAGAAGGAGACGACCGAGTTCCTGAAGAGGGAGACAGGCAAGCCCGAACCGAGGGAATCAGCGAAGGATCCCGTCCCAAAGCCCTCTGCCCCGCTCAGCAGCGCCCTCCGCGCGCTCAGGCGCTATGAATCGAAGGTGAAGAGCACGCCGAACGAGCTTGACAGGAAGACACTCGAGGAGATCGCCGAGACGGCTCGAAAGCTCCTCGAGGGCAGGTAGAACCCAGGCAGGTGCCCCACTAGGGCTCCTGCACCGTTTCCAGCAAGTAGCCTATCTCGTATACGCAAGATAGACGGCGGCAGAGACGCCTTCCGGCGACCCGCTGCCCCGCCCCACCGCCGACGAGATAGGCGGAGGGGCCATGCCGCCAAGCGCGCCGCAGCACGTAAACGCGCCGGCTCGCGCCATGCGGGGGATGCCCCGCGCCCCTCAGAAAGGACGCCGCCCGAGCTTCCACCGTATCGGGGCGGCAAAGGATGCGAAGGACCGAGAAGATGACGAAGGTCTTGAAATACGACAACGTGCTCACCGCCCGCGTGAGCGACGCGGACTTCCGCGCGGTCCGTGAGCGCGCCGAGGAGGAGGAACTCACCCGCTCCGAGTACCTCCGCTACGTGGTGCGCCTCGTGACAGACGACGCCGCGAATGCGCAGCGAGGCGGCGTGCTGCTCGACGGGAGCTCCATGCGGAAGCTCTCCCGCGAGCTCGTCAAGTGGGGGCACCACTACAACCAGGGCATGCACGCTCTCAATTCCATCAAGTTCGCGCTCGACCACGGAAGAGGTGACTTAGAGTGGGTGTCCGGCAAGCTCGACGAATGCGCGCTGCTGCTCACGCAGGTGGACGAGGGGCGCGCGGACATCGCGAAGCGCATCTCCTCGCTCGAGGCGCGCGCCATCGTTGGCGGCGATTAGCATGCCGCTCCTGAAGCCCATAGCCGGCCACACGGGATGCGCCGGTATCAAGAGCTACCTCGAGAAGAACGGACGCGCGCTCGGGATACAGGTGATGAACTTCGCGTGGCAGGAAGAGCGCGTCTTCGAGGACGTCGCTGCCGCCCCAATCGGGTTTGACTGGGCGGCGTCGATGGACGCGACGAGGCATGCCTGCGGGAACGACACGCCGTACCGGGGAAAGCCCGCGCGCACCTTCAAGCACTTCGTGATGTCGCCCGACCCGCAGGACGGGCTCTCGACGGATCAGGTCGCTGAGCTCGCACAGACGTGGACAAAGAGGCACTTCGCCGACTTCGAGGCGGCGATCGTCCTGCACGACGACAACGAGGGTAGGATTCCCCACGCCCACATCGTCGTCAACAACACCAACCTCGCCACCGAGCGTCGGCTGCAGACCCCGGACCCGCTCGAGCTCAATCGCAGCTTGCAGGAGCTCGCCGAAGAGCGGGGGCTCCGCTTCATGCGCGACGATGCCGTGAGGGAGACCGACGAGGGCCCGACGCGCAAGGCGACGCCTGGCTCGATGCAGAAAGTCTACATTCGGCGCGCCGAGCGGGAGATCCAAAAAGAAGGAGGGTATTCCTGGGTCGCCGACATCCGCAACCGGGTCACGGTCGCCAAGGCGCTCGCGCGAAACGAGAGCGAGTTCATGGCGATTCTAGAGGCGCTCGAGGTCGAAGCCGTGCAAAACTCGGGACGCTCCTGGAGACGCGACTGGATCTACTCGCTCGCCGACCACCCCACCTGGCGCATCGGCGGCGAGAAGCTGGGGCTCTCCTTCGGCCAGGAGGCGCTCAGGCGGCGCTTCGCCAGGATCGCCGCCTGGCACCCCACCCCGGCGGCATCACGGCAGATTCTCTCCCATGCCACAAACGCCGTCGAGCTGAACGACCTGGCGGAGCTCAAGCGCCTGGCCGATGCCATCGAGACGTGCATGTCCTTGAACGCCCGCAGCCTGGCAGACCTCGACAGAAGGATCGAAAGGCTCGAGGGCCGTGCCGACGACGATTCCACCGAGCGCGCCGGCACGCTGCGCGAGATACGCGCCTACATGGCGCAGAACAGGCTCTTGCCCGAAACCGCGCAGGCGAGGCAACAAAGGAAGCCGCAGGACAAGGAAACGTCCACCAACCGCAGCGGCGTGAAACACCGCAGCCGCGAAACGCAGCCGCAGCAGGAACGGCGGCGAGAAGGGAGGGGAGCCCGATGAGGGTGGAGGTCGCCTACTTCGGTCGCATCGAGGTGTTCGACACCGACCGCTTCACCGAGGCACAGCCGTTCACAGGCAAGAGCATGCTCGCCGACTTTACGCTCGACTTCAAAGACGTCGAGCGCAAAGGGCTTTGGCTGGCCGCTCACTGCTATGCCGCAAACGATGCTTACAGAGCCGGCGAGGAAGAAATCCCTGAGGCAAGGCGAGAGAGGGGCTGGAGGTTTCGGCTCGCTACCTCGAAAGAGGCAGCCGAGATAGAGAGCGTCACCCTGGACGGCTCGACGGTGCTCGCGAGGCTCTATGGCAAACTCGTGGACGTTTCGAGGATAGACCGCGCCTGCTCCCTGTTCACCGGGCTCGGCGGGTCGCTCAACAGCCGCATCGCGCGGCTGAGCGACTACCTGGCGAACGCCGACGAGAGGCTGGCGGCAAGTCAGGCGCTCATGGCCGAATCCATAGGCATCACCTCAGACGCGCTCGAACGGGCAATCGCCGCGGAAGCGGCGCAGGAAATGCCCTCGGAAAAAGAAGAAAGCACCTGGATGGAGGAATACTGAGATGATAAAGGCAATCTTCAAAGGAATCGGAGCGTTCTTCCGCTGGCTGATCAAGGCCGTGTTCCGGTTCATGTAAGCAGAGAACACGGCCGAATTCATGTTCCGAGCACAGCACATACGAAAAGAAGGGATAATGGATTACAGATTCCCATTCCGTCCTTCGGGGCCGATTTCCGACTGATACGAAAGACCGATACCATGGACGAAGCCAAAGAAGAAAACGAGAGAAAGCCCAAGCTCACCGTCGATGAGCAGATAGAGCACTTGAAATCCAAAGGAGTGACATTCGACCTGTGCGACGAGGAAAAGGCCGCGCGCATCCTCTCCGAGCAGGACCACTACTTCCGCCTCGCGGCGTACCGCGTGCTCTTCCCCAAGCGGATAGGCGGCAAGCACGACGGCGAGTACGCGGGGCTCGACTTCGGGCACCTGGTGGACCTCGCGGGAATCGACCAGGAACTGCGCGGGTTCCTGCTGCCGCTCACGCTCGACGTGGAGAGCGCCGCCAAGACCAGGCTCGTCCAGAGAATAACCGAAGACCCCGGCGAGGACGGCTACTCCGTCTTCGCCGACTACCTCGCGCACCTCAACCATGCGGACCGAAACAGGCGCAAGGGAGAAATCTCCCGCCTGGAAAACGATGCCTACCTCGGACCCCTCGTCGAACGGTATCCGATAGACGAGATGCCGGCATGGGTGTTCCTGGAACTGTCGTCTTTCGGGGCGTTCACCAACTTTTACCTCTTCTGCGCAGACAGATGGAGCGATTCTTCAATGAGGAGCGAACACTACCTTTTGAGATGCGCGAACTCCATTCGGAACGCCGCCGCTCATTCTAGCGCCATAATCAACGGGTTTGCACTGAGCGAACAGGCCTCTTCCATCAGGACGCCTCAAGATGTTGCTCTTTCCCTTGGCGCCCTTGGCTTCAATAAAAGAGCGCGACGTTCAAAGCTCCGCAATCCTCGCATCCTCCAAATCACAACTCTTGCCTACGCTTTCGACAGACTCGTATCACAGGAGAAAAGAAATGGAACCTCCGCACGGCTCGATGCCCTCGAGACGCGAGCAAACCGAAACAGCGATTGGTATTCGGGCATCCCTCTCCTCGGATCCTCCTTTGGGTTCCTGACAAAAGTCTTCGACGGATGGCTCAGATAGGAGGCACATGCCTTCGGCAAGCCAGCGTGCAGAGGCCAATCGCCCAATGGAGCGTTTAATTTGACAAATCCTTCGATTGTTCGATAATGGAACCAGACAAAAACCTTCGGGTTTGCGGGGCGGGATCGCGCAAGCGTTTCTGCCCTATTTTTTTACAATTGCAATCAATGAAACACAATATATTGCGTTTATAACTTCAAACTATTACAACATATTGATTATTGCTTCAGATACTGTAAAATAATCGGAAACCAGAACATATGTTTGGAAGGCGGTTGCATGGCGAATAACGCAGACTTCGAATCCTTATTAAAGGATATCAACCCGAGCGACTCGACAATCAGCGAGGCGAGTAGGCTCCATAGGAATCTGAGAGATCATCTTCAAAGCTGCGAATCGTACAAATCGGTGTATTCGGACTCATATCTCTCCGGATCTTACGCCAAGCATACCTTCATCCGCCCGAAGAAGAATTCGGACGGCTGCGATATCGACGTAGTGGTTGAGACCACGCACGATACGGGCGAAGCCCCCTACAACGTTTTAGCGGAGCTCAGGAACGCCATTCTCGAAAGGTCATGCTACCGCAACGTCAGAGTCCAATCGCACTCCGTTGGCATCGATTTGGCCAACTTCCACATCGACGTCGTTCCTCTAGTCAAAGATCAAGAGGGAAACTTATACATCGGATCGAAAGACGAGGGAACCTGGCAAAAAACCGATCCCAAAGCGCACATTTCATGGTCAACGCAGGTCAACAATGATTTCGAGCTAAACTACAAGCCTCTGGTTAAGATCCTCAAATGGTGGCGAAGGGAGAATTGCCCAGAAAGCGTCAAATTCCCGAAGGGCATCACGCTTGAAAAGATGATTGCCGACAACTTGCCCGAATTAGGACTGTCGATAGAAGAGAGGGTCATGCAGACCATGGCAAACCTCTCCTCTGCTTACTCCGCCGATCTGGAATTGCAAAAGGTTCCGTACATCGAAGACCCCGTTCTGGTAGGCAACGACCTTGCCGCTTCGTATATCCTCTCCGATTTCAAGGAATTCACCTCCAAGCTCGAGGAACATCTTGAGCTGCTCGCAGAAGAAGGCACTGGCAACTCAACATGGAAAAAGATTCTCGGCTCGAACTTTCCCCCTGGAAACACCCCTTCAAGCGATTCTCTTCTCTCCAGCAAGTTTGCGAAGCAATCGCTTGCTCTTTCGGTATCCCACAAAAGACCGCTCGAATACCCAATCCTGCCTCCAAAGCCCAATGCAACCATCGTGGCTACAGTAACCCTTCCAACTGGCGAGTCGCATACGCTCGAGAACGATGGTGAAGCAATTCCGAAAGACTCGAGTATCCTGTACAGACTTCTCTGCGCTCCCGTTGAAGGAGCGACCGTCAAATGGCGGGTGACCAACACGGGAGAAGAGGCAATGCGCGTTTGCCCACGAGGAGGCTTCGAGATGCCCAACGTTGGCAAGACGTCACGCTATGAGGAAACAGCCTACACGGGAAAGCATTACGTGGAGTGTTTTGTAATAAAAGGCAACACGTGTGTCCGATGGACAAAACCGTTCTTCATCAACGTCGAATAGGAGAAGACGATGGACATTGACACCATAGTCTCAGTCGCACACACTGTTTGGGATACCGCTTCGTTCATTTTTGCTATATTCGGATTCCTTTCTCTCGTTGCGCTGATAATCGGGGCATTTACTCGCCTAGGTAAAGCAGGATGGCGCTTTGGTCTTGCACTGTTCGGAAAGCAAATCAAGGTCGTCGCGGACACGGAAGATTACGAAACAATTCACCACGACCTCATCATATCGGGCCTCATTAGGGATAAGAACATCACGAAAGTAAAGAAAGAGAACCTCTCGGATTTGCAGGACGCATTTATGATTATTGTCTCATGCGACTATCTCACAAACAATGAATTCGCGCGTGTGGTCAACGGAAAGAGCTCCCGTTGCGGGCTGATCGTGTATAGTCCTCCAGAAAAAGATCGCATGCCTCCCGAGAAGATGTCGCATTTGAACTCGGCGCCATTTTCAACGCTCTGCAATTTTCGAGGACGCCTGGTCAATGACGTCCTCCTGATGATGTTATCAACTTCTTTCAAAAAGAAAGATCTGAAAACTCAGTGACAGCGATAACTGCTTGACAGCTGAGACCATCCCAATACACCCAAAACCCCTCGAGGCTTTCTAAGCATTCCTGTTTTGCCCGAAAGCAGCTTAACGTTCCCGCATGCTCTCGGCTCGCATCTCCCCGTGCTCGCTCATGGATCCCACTCGAATGCAGGCGTACCCCACGATCGTGCACGCCATCATGGCCATGCCGATGAAGAAGCATACAGTCGGCAGCATCATCCCACCTCCCCCCGCGCGTATACTATCGTTCGCTCGTGTCCGTCCCACCTGCCGTAGCTGCAGGTGCAGAACGCCTTGACGCTCTCCGCCTGGGCGCCCTCGTCGAGCACGACGTCCGCTTCGGCCAGAAGCCCCTCTAGCCAGGAGCCGAATTCCTCGTTGTCGGCGAACTCCAAACGCTTGTACTCGTTATCAGAGTCCACGACATCTACCGCGATGACTTCAAGGCGGATCTTTTTCTCGGGCGTCTGCAGAAGGACCTCATCATGTGCCGTCGCGAACCCTCTGTCGGAATAGCTGGCGAATGCCGAGAACATGCTGCCGTCGTTCATGTGGTGGGCGAACATGAGCGCGAGCGGGCTGTCGATCCCCCGCTCCGCGCAGCCGGCGTCGAGGTAGGGGCATCCGTAAGGGTTCCAACCGCGGTAGACGTCGTGGTCAAGATAGAAAGTCGGGTCGTCGGCGCGCGCCTGCACCACCGGATAGTCGATATCGGTCCCTGGGACGCTCACCCAGGCCACGATGTCGGGGTTCACGGACAGCCAGTAGCCCCAGTCCACCATGGGAAAATCGTCGTCTTCCCCGCCCTCGCAGATGCTTTCCGAGATAGGAGAGGGGTGCACATCGACCGCCCTGTCGTGGACATTGAAGATCCAAAGCCCCAGCACCGCGGCACCGGCAAGCGCGGTAATCGCCGCAATAGCGGCAACTCTCTGCTTGATGCTCGTTCTCATCTGAACCTCCAGAAAGACGGGCGGGGAGGCTCATCGCCGCCCCGCCCTCTTCGATCAGCCGAAAACCCGGCTATTCCTCGGAATCCTCGTCTGCAGACCATTCGTCAGCTGATGCGCTCTGGCGGATGCGGCTGCGAAGCGCATACGCGCCCGCAGCGCCGCCGCAGACGACCAGGGCGCTGATTAGAACCCATACGGGAAGCAAATCGTTGCCCGTCTTGTCGTAGGGAGCGCCGGGGGTCTCGGGGTTGTCGACGACGACCGTCTGCCCCTCGTCCTCAAGGTTCTGATGCACCGCGATGACGTTCCCGTTCACGTCGAGCACCTCCTCGAACGCCACGAGGGCGGCACCCTCCTCGAGCTGGGAAGCATCGAACTCGAAGGTCACCTCGACGGTCCCCTCGGAACCCTCCGCCACGAACTCGGCGGTGGAGGTCACGGGGTTGCCCTCGGGATCCTCGAGGGCAAGGCCGGTGCTCTTGTCCATGATGGTGCCGTGGGCGGTATAGGTCTCGCCTGCGACGAGCCCCTTGTACTCGACGGTATCCACGACGGTGACCGACCCGCTCTCGACCATGTGGTCGCCGTCGGCGGCGTCGACGAGCGTGGTTCCGATCTCGACCGCCGTGACCGACTGACCTTCGTCATCGATGTCCTCGTGCGCCGCGAGGACGGTGCCCTCGGCGTCGAGCAGCTTCTCGAACACCACCAGGCGGTGTCCGCCGAGGTTGGTCGAGTCGAAGGAGAGCTCTACGGTCTGGGCGCCCTCGGCGGCATCGGGTGTGAACTCGACGGTTGCGGTCACATCGGTTGCGAGAAGCCCATCGCCGGTTCGCAGCGGCTCGCCCGTCTCGGCATCCATCAGCGTCGCCTCGAGGGTATAGGAGTTTCCGGGGGTCAGGCCCTCGAAGGAGACCTCGTCGGCGATGACGACCTCGGAGCCCGTCACGAGCTTGTCGCCGTCCGCGGCGTCTGTGGCCATGGTGCCGATGTCGACGAAGTGCACCGTCTGGCCCTCGTCCTCGATATCGGCGTGGACGGCCACTTCAACACAGTCCTTGACGAGGCTCTCGAAGACCACGACGTCCTCGCCCGCGAGCAGGCTCGCGTCGAAGGTGAACTCGATGTCCACCGATCCGTTGGTGTTGTTCGCCGCGAACTCCTTGGTCGCGGTAACAGGGCTGCCCTCGGCGTCGAACAGGGGATCGCCGGTCGACTTGACCATGAGCGTGCCGGTGAGCGTGTAGGTGCCGCCGAACTCGAGGTTCTCGTAGTAGACGGTATCCACGAGCGTCATCTGCTCGTTCGCCTGGGCGATCTGGTCGCCGTCGGCAGCCTCGGCTGCCTGCGTCCCGATCTTCGGCCCCTCCTGGTCGTCGAGCGTCATCCAGACGGCCTCAGCCACGCCGGAGTCGCGCTCGATCCAGAAGGTCTTGGTGATGAGCTCGTAGCCCTCGTTGGCCTCGCAGGGAAGCTCCTCCAAAGTGTACTGTCCGTACGGCAGTGCGCCGAGGGCGTCGTTGGAGGGAGCGGACGAGCCGTCCTCGCCCAGTCCGAACCAGATGCCTGCCTTGGGGTCCATCATCTCGGAGGTGATGGCCTCGGCCTCGAGCAGGTGGTCGTTGGCGTTGGTGTTGGAGGTGTGCTTGTTCCAGTTCGCCTCGGTCGAGGCCTGGCCGTTGCGGTCGGTCACCAGCACGTGGGTCTCGCCGGTCTCCACGTTTGTGATTGCGAAGGGAACCTGCAGGCTCGCGTTGGTATCCTCTGCCTTCTTGGAGAGCTTGAGGTCGTTGCGGACGACCTGGTTGTAGAAGGTGAGCTCGCCGCCTTCCGCGTCGGCGGTCACGGTAAGGCCGTCGGTTCGGATTTCGAAGGTCTTAGGCTCGCCGTCGGTGAGCAGATAGGAGTCGTTGGTCGCGGTCTCCTGGATGGTGTAGGTACCGTAGGGTAGCGCGTCGGGCGCGGTCCTCGCGATATAGGAGCCGACTCCCTCATCCCATGCGGTCTCGACGGTAGCGACGACTTCGCCTGGCTCGTACCAGGCGTCCCCCACGAGGACCTTAGCCGAAGACGCGTTCGTTATGGTGAACTCGATGCCTGAAAGCGTGGTGCCGACGCCTTCAGGCGTGTGCCCGTTGCCTCCGACCGCTTCGGACTCGCCGAGCTCGGCGTCCGCCTTGGTCACCTGGACGCCGCCGCGGATCACGTCGTCTTGGACGGGATCGCCGGAAAGGTCGACGACCTGCCCGTCGCCCTCGATGGTGAACTCGAACCCGCCGTCCCAGGGAAGATAGCCTTCGGGAGCGTTTGCCTCGACGATGCGGTAGGAGCCGCACGGCAGCGCGTCGCTTCCAGTCTGCGCGGTGTAGGCCGATCCGTCCCAGGAGGTGGAGATGGTCATGACGGTCTCGCCGTCGGCGTAGCTGTGGCCGTTCACGAAGGAGTTCGTCCCCGACTCGTTGACGATGGCGAACTCGGCGCCCTCGAGCGAGGCGTCGCCCTGCTCGCTCGCGCCTGCTTGCGCGTCGATCTTGGCGATCTTCACGCCGCCGCGATCCCATGTGAAGCTTGCGAGCGTCTGGGAGTCGGATCCTGCATGGATCCTGATGGCGGAGAATCCCGTGGAGACCTCACCGGCGCGCGCGTTGACCTGGCTCCATGTTGACCCGATGATCTCGCGCTCGGCCCAGGAGGCGAACTCGGCGCTCGTGCCGTAGGTTGCCTCGGCGGCAGAGCCCAGGTTGGCGTACGAGAGCAGGATGTGGCTCGCCACGCGGTACTTGTCCTCATCCATGCCGCTTCCGTCGTACCAGGAGTCAGGCCACATGGACGCATCGAAGCCGGGAGCGCCATAGGAGAACCACATGGCCGCCGCCAAATCACCTGCCGGGCTCGTCGGGTAGGTTCCCGCATCGGGCGTGGAGCGCGACGGCTCGATGCAGTAGGCGTCGTTTCCGTTCGCGCTCATCTGGGTCGTCGCGTAGCCGGCATAGGGGAGGTTCTTGCCGATCGATACGCTCACGTCTCCGGAGGCGTAAGCCTTAGCCGGGACGATGACGACGGACAGCACGAGCGCCATCGCCATGGCAACGCGCACGATCTTCGAGGAGGTTATCCTCTCCATCGCTTTCTCTTTCATTTCTCGCGCACCTCCTCCTACATCGCGATGCTCTCGCGGCTCTGGGCGGCGCGCCTATCGCCGTTTCCCAGGCGCTCGGATCCCTCGCGCGCGCCGCGGGCCTTCTCCGAGAGGCTCTGCAGGTACTCGCTGCGGCTGCGGTCGAGCGCTTCCTTGATCTGCGCCGGCATGACGCGCACGACGTCCTTGGCGGGCTTTCCGTCCCCGTCGAGCACCGGCTGGCCGTCCCCGTCGAGCACGCTCTTCTTGAGCCATACCTCGCGGTCCGTCAAAAGCGGGATGTCGCGGTAGTTCTCACCGCGGTAGCGCGACTCGTTGACGAACATCGGGCTGAACTGGTAGTAGCTCACGTCCACCCCGTCGATCACCGTCCCCTTGGGCAGCGTCACCGAGTTGAACGTGCGCACCTCTCCCGTCACGCGGTCGATGTACTCGATGTCGGTGCGCACGAAGTTCTTGTGGAGAGTGAGATAGGTGTTCTTCTTCTCAGGCATTTCATGCCCCTTTCTCTGCATCCTTGCAGACGGTTGTTGATGTGGAAGCCCGCCTGCCTATCCGTACTGTCGAAATCCTGTCATCCGTCCAAGGCGGCCACCCCCTTTCAAAGACCTCTTCTCGCAAGGTCAGACCCCGGAGACGATATCGCGTGCCCATGCGCCGCTCTTGACGAGCGAGAGGATCAGGAGCACGCACATCGCCAGGTACTGGAGCGCGTAGGTGAGCCCGGTCGCTATCCCGTCGATGGGCGTTCCCGTCGAGGTGCTCGCACCGGTGAGGCCTCCCAAGATGAGCGGGAAGGCGACGAGAAGGATAAGGATGATGAGCCCGGCCAGGCACACCGCCGTGAAGTTCTTCAGGTAGCCGATACCGATCTGGCGCGTGTCGTCGAGGGCCATGAGCGAGAGCGGGATCGGGCTGAACGCTGCCATGATGTAGAGCTGGATGGCACGCGCCCAGCAGACCACGAGGGCAACAATGTAGGCCCCGAGGACCACGACCCAGCTGATGACCGACACCAGAAGCAGCGCTATGAGCGCCGGAACGTCGTCGTCCTCGGTCACCACGCTCACAGCAGAGAGGTCTATCGCGCCGCCCGAGCCGAACAGCGACATCGTGCGGTCGATGGCGAGCCCCACCACCGCGTAGACGGCCTCCATGAGCTCGAAGCTGTTCTGTATGAGGAACAGGAACACCGCGAAGAACACCAGCAGGAACACGACTTCCTTCACGCCGGGGAAAGAGGCGTTCCCATCCATGCGCTGGCTGATCTGGATGAGCTTCACCGTGAACACGAGCCCGAGCACGCCGCAGCCGATGGGAAGCACCGCGACGTCCCAGACGCCGCGCGCGATGTCGTACATGGACACGTCTCCTGCGGTGGTGAGCATCTGCGAGAAGTCCGCGCCGATGATGCCGTCGTAGCCGATGCTCGAGAGCACCGCCACCTGGTTGGTGAACATCCAGTTGCACGCGTCTCTCAGAAGCCCGGAGAGCCATGCGTTCACGTCGTCGGCGATGTCCGCGTAGGCGGGAGACGCCGGGACGAGCATGAGCGCCGCGAAGAGAAGCGTGAGGGCGAACGCGAGGACGAAGCGCCTGTCTGAGACCATCGCCGCCGCCCGCCTCATAACGCGCTCAGCTCCCCGGTTCCGCGGTCGAGGGAGAGCTGTACGATAGTCGAAGCCGCGTCGTTCAAGTGGAAGGAGGTCGTGAGGACGTCCTCGTTGAAGTCGATGTAGACCTCGCCGTCCCAGGTGGCAAGCGTTGCCGTCGGTGACGCAGCAGATGCCTTCTGCGCTATGGCGGAGGCGATCTCGAAGTCCTTGGCGTCGAGCAGCTCGTTGAGCTCTGGCGAGTGGGCGGAGAGCTCGATCCCGCCCTCGGAGCCCTCGGCGATGAGATAGCTCTTCGACAGCGCGAACGCGTCGCAGAAGATAATCTCTCGGCCTCCCGTATCGCTTATGGAGAGCAGCGTCTGGGAGGCGGCCTCGCCGGCAGAACGCGTGAAGGATATCTGCGCCGAGATGCCGGAGTCGTCGGGCTCCTCGGAGATCACCTCGTAGTACATCACCTGAACCCCGGCCTCTCCCGACTCGATGATCGTCGAGTCGGAGAGCGCGAGCGTGCACGTTCCGTCCTCGCTCTCCCAGGTGGTGCCCGTATAGCCAGCGAGGGATTCGCTTGCCTGCTCTACCTGTTGGCTTTGCTCTTCTGCGGGAACGACGGGATCGGGCTCGCTGGGCGCGATTGCGCAGCGTGCGAGCCCTGCCCCTATCAGGATCGTCGCAGCGCCTGCGGCGCATATGGCCATCAGTTTCGTCTTTTTGTCCATCGTCTTGCTCCTTATCTATCGATACGACAGGGCGCAGGTGAAGCTCGAGATCCCGCTTGCGATCTTCACGACCTCGCCCCGATGGGGCGCGTGGATGTACTGGTCGCCCCCTATGTAGATCCCGACATGCCCCACGCGGTAGAGGATGTCGCCTGGCTGCGCCTCCGAGAGCGCGATTTTCTTGCCCTGTGCGTACTGAGCCTCGGTGTTGCGCGGTATCGAGATGCCGGCCTGCTTGTAGCAGTACTGGGTGAGCCCGCTGCAGTCCAAGCCGACGCCCGGCGTCGTCCCGCCCCACACATAAGGGACTCCGAGCTGGCTGTAGGCGGCGGAGACGATCGCATCTGCCGAGAGCGCCCCGGACCTGAAGTCCTCCAGGCTCATGCCGTCGAAGCGGTAGAGGTTGTAGGTCTCCATGACGGATTTCAGGCTCTCGACGTAGCTCGAGCTCGTCGCCCACCCCGCGTCCTTGAGTCCCTCGGCCATCTTGCCCGAGTCGTGGTTCGCAATCGCCTCGCGTATGAGGGCGTTTGACGCGTAGCGCTCGGCCTGCAGGAAGACGCGGCTGCGGAATCGGATGCACTCCGCGTCGCCGACGAAGCTGATGAAGTCCGCCGTGATGGTGACCTGCTCGCCGCCGTACTCCTCGCCGGTCCTCCACGAGCTCTTCCCCGCGACCTCCTCGTACAGCGCATATGAGCTCGACCACTTCATGCCGAACAGGTTGTGGTCCTGCGTGGCGAGCCCCGAGAGGTGGTCGCCCTGCCCCGACTCGACGATGATCTGCGCGACCGTGCATCCTGCGGGGTGCCCGTACTCCTCCTGGCATGCGAGCGCCTCCTCGACCATCTCGTAGGTGATGTAGGGCGGCAGCCCCTCGAGGGAGGCCTTGGACGCCTCATTTTCCCAGAACCCGAAAAGGGCGCTCACGATCTGCGAGATTGCGAGCACGGCGAGAAGAAACGCCATGATCGCCGCGAGCACACCCGCCACGGGGACGGCGACCGACGAGACCGCTCCTGCGACCGCGCCCTTGCCGCCGACGGATGCAGCCACCTTCGCGGCTCCGACAGATGCCTGGCTGACGGTCGCATGCTGAGCCTTCGCGGCAGCGCCTTGTCCGAAGGCCCCCGCCTTGGCATGCTTTGCGGCCCCTTTCAGCGGGCCTTTAGGCTTCGAGGCGGCAGTAGCCTTCTTGGAGGCGGAATGCCGTGCGATGACGGAGCGTGCGCCTCGGACGGTGCTGCTCGCTCGCCCGATGCCGGAGAGCTCCTCGGAGTCGTCCGCCTCGGACGCGGCGGCATCGGCGATCGCGCGCTTGAGGCTTCCCTTGACCTGTGCGGCCAGCTGCGGCCTCGCTTTCGCCTTTCCCGCACCAGCAGGGGAGGGCTCGGCGAAATCCGCCCTGCCCTGCCCCGGAGATTTGACCTTCGATGAGAGCGCCTCGCCCGCGCGCTCGGTCGATCCTTTTACGATCCCCGCCGAGATGGCATCTGGCCGATCGTCTGTGCCGAGCGCACGCGCCTGCTCGCGGCTTGCCGCCTCGAGCCGTGCCGATCCGTCCGAGTATGTCGCCGCGCTCTCAGGCATCGCCGCCCTCCCGGGCACGCGCGAATGCCTGGGCGCGCTTTATCTGGGCGATTTCCTCGGGCTTGGTGTTGAACAGGTCGTAGAGCGCGCCCTTCGGGAAGTCGTCCTTGAGGGGCACGCGCACGCCGCCCGCCACCAGCAGCCCCTCGCCGGCCTTGATCGAGTCGTCGATGTAGCCCTCCTCCTGGGCCGACAGCGCCAGCAGGTCAACCCAGCTGCGCCTGTCGAGGTGGCTCTGCTTGTGCAGCAGCACGAAATCGGAGTTGAGCACCATGTTGCGCGCGTCCTCGTGCTCGAGCATGTAGGTGGAGTTCTGCGTGATGCCCGTGCAGATGAGGTTGAACTTGCGGCCCTCCGCCCAGAACTTCGAGAAGTAGCTGATGATCGCCGGGTGCCCGAAGAGGCTCTGCACCTCGTCGATGTAGAGCCAGGTGGTGACCCCGCGCTCGAAGTTCGCGTACATGCGGTTGCGCACCGCCTCGAGCGCGGTGAGCATGCCGAACACCCTCATGTTCTGCGAGAGGTCCTTGAAGTCGACGTTAGTGATGCGGTTGGTGAAACCCACGTTGCTCTGGTGGTTGAAAAACGAAAGCGCCCCCTTCACGTAGCGCTCGTATCGGAGCGCTATGTCGCGCGCCTCGGGCTCCTCCTGCTCGAGCAGCAGCTCGTAGAAGTCGCCGAGCACGGGCAGTCGCCCCTTGTCCTCGCAGCGCATGTAGGAAAGCTCCACGCAGCGGCTGATGATCGACTTGTCCGCCTCGGGCAGTCCCTCGCGCCCCTCCGCCATGGTCGCGCTGGAAAGCGCCAGGATTGCGTCGATCTTGAAGGCGAGCTGCGCCTGGTTGGCCTTGTCGGCGACGTCGGAGAGGTCGAAGGGGTTCATGAACGTGTCGGTGTCCGGCGAGAAGCGTATGCAGGTCCCGCCCGCAGGCTCCACCACCGGCGCGTACTCGCCCGCCGGATCGAAGACGATCACCTCGTCGTCGGGATACGCCAGTATCGTGTTCATGATCTCGCGCTTGACGCTGAAGCTCTTCCCCGAGCCCGGCTTGCCGCAGACGAACCCCATGGGGCTCGCGAGCTTCTTGCGGTTGCAGATGACGAGGTTGCCCGACTGCTTGGACTGCCCGTAGTAGCCGCCGCCCTCCTGGTTGAGCTCCTGGGAGGCGAAGGGCATCTGTATGGCCACCTGGGCGGTCGTCATATAGCGCGACACCTCCACGTGGTTGAGCCCCAGCGGCAGGATCGAGTTCATGCCCTGGCGCTGGCGGTACGCGAGCGGCTCCACCTCGATGGAGCGCTGGCGCGCCGCCGCCATGATCTGGCGGGTCTGGTGGTCGAGGGCCTCTGCCGTGTCCGCGTAGGTGAACACCAGCCCCGTGTAGGTGAACAGGCGCTGGTTCTTGTTCTGGAGCTGGTCGAGGAGCTCTTCTGCCTCCTCCTTGGAATGCGAGAGCTCGGGAGGCAGGATGGAGAAGTCGTAGCCCTTCTTCACCGCGCTCATCTGCTCGTCGATGACCTCCTTGTCCATCCAGGCGATGCGCTTCTTCACGTAGGCCACCGCGGCCGCCTTGCCCATGGGGTGGACGTGGAGCGTCACGTTGAGCGGCATCGGCAGATCGACGATGTTGGCGATGCAGTCGTCCTCCAGGTCGCTGCCGAAGCCGCGGAAGACCAGCACGCGGCACCAGGCCTCGTCAGCCCGGTAGCAGTCGGCGCGCCCGTCCGGCTTGAAGTCGAGCACCGAGGGCGCGATGAGGTCCTTGGTGCGAAGCCCGCTTGACTGGGACAGTTTGTCCCACGAGAAGGCGAACTCCGCCTTCGGCCGCAGCTGGGACTGGACGAGCTCGAGGCGCTCGGCCCCGTCGAGCATGCGCGCCTCGCAGCGGATGCGGGCGAGCGTCTGCATGCAGTCTCCGCGGGCTCGGGCGAGCCTGGGCGCTGCGGCGTCGAGGTCGTCCGCCCCCACGAGGAAGGTGAGGTAGCGGTGGCGCACGAGGTTGGAGACCCCCTCGCGCATCTTGTCGTTGAGGATGCGGTTGTACTCCTCGACGTATCCGTCGACGCGCGGGTCGCTCTTCTCGAAGAAGCGCTTGCGCCCGATCTCGCGCTCCGGGATGGGCGTGTTGGTGATGGTGAGCTGCACGGAGGTCTCCGCGCCGAAGTAGTCGTAGAGCTCGCTCATCGCCGCGAACACCGACTGCTGGTTCTCCTCGCGCGCGGACTGGTAGCTGATGTCCCCGAACTCGATGGTCTGGCTGAAAAGGCCCTCCTCGACCTGCGCCGTCCCGTCGGCGTACATGGCGTCGTAGCCGATCGCGGAGAGGACGTCTTTGGCCTCGGCGCGTGCGCGCCTCTTGCGGCGTGCCGCCTGCTCGACTTTCTTCTCCTCTTCCTCGAGCCCCGTCGTGCGGGCATGCGCGCCGCGCACGGGCAGCCTGCCCTTTCGCGCTGTCGCCTCCTTCTCTTTGGTTTTCTTCTTGGTCTTATCGAACAGAAGCATTCGCCTCCGCCCCCTTCCTCTTCGCTTTGCGCTTGGCCTTTCGCGACGGGCGTCCCGGCACGGGAGAGGCCTGCGCGCCCTCGAGCACGGGGGTCGATCGGTAGAGGATCCTCTGGTCCTCGAGCTGGAAGTCGAGCCAGAGCGGGACGAACTTCTCGAATTTCATGTGATGGGGCCGCCAGAACCCCGCGAGCCAGAACGGCAGCGACGCGCACATGACCGGCAAGGCGGCATCGCGCACCTCGATGCCGAGGGAGAACCGGCACAGCGCAGCGGCCCCGATTGCCGAGGCGAGCCCTCCTGCGAGGCACGCGAGCGTGCGCGCGGAAAGCTTGCCCACGATCTTCTCGGTGTACTCGCCGATGTCCTTCTGGACCCTTACGGACAGCATTTCAGCATCCTCCTTCCCTTAGGCGGGGAGCCAGGACGTGTCGAGCTGGCCGAAATAGATGGCGGCGGCGATGATGATCGCCCCGCCCGCGATGGTCGAGATCGCGCTGGCGATCTGAGCGCCTCCCTGCTGCTCTCGGATGGCGAGGCCGAGCGATACCGCGCCCCAGACGATTAAGAAACCCCCTAGGAACGTGACGCAGCCGGAGACGAGTCCGATGATGTTTGAGAGCATCTTGGCTCCTTTGCATGTCTTGCTTTGGGGCGGCCGCACCCGGTGGGCTTGAGGCGGCCGCCCCGGTTGGTACAATTGATCCCGGAGCGCATCTCGCGCCCCTTTGCATCCGGGACGGCGCGCGGCGGGCTTGTGTGGAAGCTGGCCACGCCGCGCTCAGACGAGGGAGTGTCGGCTCCCGCCGTCCCATCTCTCATCTCATGGGCCCATCACCGCCTTTCCTCTTCAGGTATTCCTTAAAGTCGAAGCGCGACTCGTGCTTCGCGCCCGCATGCCCGGGGTCCACCTCGGGATAGGAGGGATGCTCCTCGATGCGGTACTTCGCGCCCTTCAAGGGATAGGTCCCGCTGATGAGCACGATCGACTCGTCGCGAGAGAGCCTTCCCACCTCGTCGGGCGTCACGAGATCGCGTTCGATCACGTTGTAGTTCTGGGTGGTGGAGCGGTTCGCGCCCCTCGAGTCGCTTTCCGTGAGCACCTTCACGGTCTGCTTGCCGATCATCTTGGAGACCATCTCGTTGGTCTCGGTCGACTTGCCGCCGAGGAACACCACGGTGTCGCAGCAGTCCAGGATGGTCTTCGCGCCCTCCTTCTCGTAGGAGCGCTCGAGCTGACTTGCGGATTGCAGGATGATGCTGAAACTCACGTTGCGCGAGCGGGCCGTGGCGATGACGCGCTCGAAGTCGGGCACCGTGCCGATGTTGCCGAACTCGTCGAGCAGGAAGTGCACGGGGCGCTTGAGCGCGCCCCCGAAGCGCGCGAGCGCCGTCTTGTAGAGAACGCTCGTGGCCTGCCACATGAGCAGTGCGAAGAGGAAGTCGAAGGTCGAGTCGGAGTCCGACATGCTCGCGAAGATCGCGTGCCTGCCCTCTCCCGACCCGAGCGAGTCGAGCGCCATCTCGTCGTAGGCGACGAGCGCCGACACCGCGTCGACCGACAGCGGCTTCAGGCGCACGTTGCAGCTGATGATGATCGATTTCAGCGTCTTTCCAGCAGCCACCTTGAAGGCTCGGTAGTTCGACAGCGCGAAGTCGTCGTTGGCGTCGTGGGGCTCGCCCACGCGGACCCATCCCCAGTCATCCCCGTCGTCGAAGGGACGCTCGCCCCGCGCTTCGGGCGCACGGCCTCGCTCCATGAAGCGCATCCCCGTCTCGAGCTCCTCGAACACGAGATCGAGCGGGCTCATGTAGGACTCGTCCTCCTCGCGCGCCTCGGCAAGGCTCAAGAGCAGCATGAGGGAGTTGAGGTTTCTCTCCTCGGGACGGGCGTGGTAGACGAGGTAGGCCACCAGCGCCGTGTAGAGCAGGCGCTCGGAGTTCTCCCAGAAGGGGTCGGACCCCTTGCGGTCGTCGGGCGTGGTGTTCTTTATCAGGCACTCGACGAACACGAGGATGTCTGCCTGGTCCTTCACGTAGGAAAGCGGGTTGTAGTGCATCGAGCGGGAGAAGTCGGTCGTGTCGAAGGTGCGTATGTCGTATCCTGCGCCCTCGAGCATCCAGCCCACATCGCCGAGAAGGGTCCCCTTGGGGTCGGTGACGAGGAAGTCGGCGTTTGCCTGCATGAGGTTGGGCTTGACGTAGTAGCGCGTCTTGCCGGAGCCCGGCCCTCCCAGGATGCAGACGTTTCGGTTGCGGTCGTGTTTGAGGTCGAAGCGCTTCGGCTTGAGCGCGAGCGCGAAGTCCCTCGAGAGCAGGATGTTGTTCGCCTTGTCCTTCCTGTCCATGAAGGCACGGCCTTCCTTGAGAGTCCCCCAGCGGGCGGAGCCGTGCTCCTCTCCCTGGCGGCACGTGCCCGCGCGCACGAGGTTGCGCGCCCAGACCGCCCAGGGGATGCATGCGGCCATGAGGCCAACGGCAATCGCCATCGGCTCTGCCGTGATCCCAGTAGCGGGAACCGCAGAGAGCAGAACGAGGGCGTTGCACGCCGGAAACCCCGATGCGGCAGCCGCAGATGCGAGCGCGTCTCCGGCACAGAAGCATGCGGCGCTGGCGGCGCTCACCGCGAGCGCCTGCGCAATCGGCCTCATTTCGCCCTCGTCTCGACGCCGCGCGATATCTCGCGCGACTTGCCCTTGGCGGCCTCCAATCGAGACGACGCTTCCCTGGCGTGCGCGGCCTTCTCCGCGATGGGCTCGCCCTTGATGCGCTCGCGCATTTGCGAGAGCTCCTTCTCCGCACGCCGGGTCGACGCGCTCGTGGTCTTCTCGAGCTCCTTGAAGGCCTCGTTGACCGCGGGCGCGTCCTCGACCATGAAGACGAGGTGCTCGCCTTCGGGCATGGGGGCGAACTCGTGGCGGACACCCTCGCGCGAGAGCTTCTCGTCGATAATCTGGCGGATGGTCTCGTACTCGGGCAGGCTCGCGAACTCGAACAGGTCGAGCTTCGCCCACTCGGCCACGTCGCGATCGCCCTTCGCTCCGTCTTCGATCGCGTCATCGCCACGGGCGTGCTTGAACGCCGTGGCGAGCCGCTCGCCGCTTGCCATCATGGCCGCCTCGCCGGCGTCCTGACCTATGCGGATCATCCAGTCGACGAGCTTCTCGCCGGAGTCATCGCCGAAGTCGTTTGTCACGGCTTTCTTCCTTTCGCTCTTGTGGGACAAACTGTCCCAGTCGTCTTCGGAAAACAGAGAAGGCGGGATGAACCCGCCTTCAGCAAATGTTTCAGCGAACCTCCGCCCGCGCGCCGCGCGTGGGAGCCTTCGCAGCCTTGTTCAGTTGTTGGATGGAATCTCGTGCGCGTCTCGCCGTGTCCTCGATGCTCGGAGCCGCCTCCATGTACTCGAGGCGCTTGCACTGCTCAGGTGTGGCGCGATGCATGCACTCGATTGCGTGCTCGAACCTCTCGGGTTCCCGCACGATGCGCCCGAACGACCAGCTCTCGAAGTCGACCCAATTCGAGCCGTCGCGCTTCAGAGTCCACCACTCGTCGCCGCCGTCCACCTGCTGCACGAACGCCAGGTCCTCGTACACGATCCCCTGGCGGAGCGCCCAGTTGCCGTGCGTGAAGAATCCGCGCAGCTCTTCCACGCTGCCAGCCTCCACGAACTCGTATGGGTACTCCTCGAGGTAGGGGTCGTCCTGCCAGGGGTATCCGCCGCGCCTGAGCCAGCCGTTCTCTTGGCACTTGGCGATGAGCCCTCGCCTGGTCTCTCCGTCGATTTCCTTCAACCCGAGCATCGTCGCTCCTCCATCGTGTCCCGGAGCCCACCGGCACTCGCGCGCTGGCGGCTCTTGATTTCAATTGCGATTTACCCATAAATCTCTCAAGGGCGCCGTCAGGCAACAACGGGATTGTCCCGGCAAGTCCCCCCGGTCACGACCTTGACGTAATCCTCATATCCGGCCCCGTGAGGTGGATGGGGGTCGTGGTCTCAGAAAGGCGGCTTGCGATCGCCTCGGCGGTCTCAACCTCGCCCTTTCTCCCGAGCCTTTTCGATAGCGCCTGGATTGAGTAGTTCGAGGTGAAGATGGTCGGCCTCATTCCCTCGTAGCGGGCGTTGATGACGAGGAACATCGTGTTCGAGGACCACTCCTTGGCATCCTCTTTGCCGAGGTCGTCGAGGACGAGGATGTCGCATGCAGCGTATCTGGAAATGACCGAATCGGTCTCCCCGTTCCCCGAGAAGCTAGCCTTGATCCTCTCGAGCATCGCCGATGCCGTCGTGAATACCGTGCGGTAGCCCGCATCCACGAAGGCGTTCGCCAAAGCTGCCGCCGAATAGCTTTTCCCTCTTCCGACCGATCCGTATATGTAGAGCCCCTGCCCTGCGCTGCCCTCGAACGACTCGAGGTAGTCAAGGAGGCTCTGGTGCTGGACGGTCGCATTGAGGAATCGCTTCGGGATACCCGCGCGCTTGCGGCTCTCGGACAGGCGCGCCTCCCTCTTTGCAGCCTCAGCCTTCTCCACTCGCGCCTTTTGTCTGCGCGCGCCCTCGCAGTCGCATTCGCGGAACCCCGCGACGATTCGTCTGCCGCCGAACTCGACCACGCACGGGGCGAGGGGGCGCCCGCAGTATTCGCAGCACCTCTCCGAATGCGTCGGCTTCGATTCGCCCATGGCACGTCCTATCTGTAATCTTTGTTTTCCGTCTTTGTTATTAGCTGGCAAGACGTCAGGGGTCGGCATGGCGGCTGGTCATGCAAAAAGCGGCACGGGCGCGGCCCGCGGTCATCCGATGGCATTTCGCCATGCGTCGACTGGCCGACCCCCTCGATTGCCCCCTTCGCCATTCGGGCCGCCTCGAAGTCTATGCGGTAGACCTTCGTCTCCCTCCCTTTGGAAAGCTCTTGGCGACCTACCTCGAACACAAGGCCCGCTTCCTCGAGCTTCCTCACCGCTCGGACAACGCTTCGCGTGTCGACTCCGAGAATCTTGCCCAGATGCGCTTTGCTCTCGAAGTAGGGGGATCCGCTTTCGCAGAAGCCGTAGATCCGGGCGTACACGAGAAGGGGGAGGCCTGTGAGGCCGAGCCCCCTCGTCATGAACTCCCTTACGATGATGAAAGCCTCGCCGCTACGCTCTGCCATGCCGGTCGTTCCCCGCGTCCCTAGACCGCATTGCGCTTGCTCCACTCGAGGAGCTCGTCGCGATAGGCGAAGAACCCGCGCTTCTTGCCGTTCATGCGCCTCAAAGGCAGGGGGTCGTCCTCGCGCTTATGCCACTCGTAGACGCTGTTTCGGCTTGCGCGGAACAGGATTGCAATCTCCTCGACCGAATACGTGTCCTGGACAAGGACGGGCGTCTTGACGAAGACGCCAGATGCTTTTCTATCAGAAATCATGTCGAGTGCTCCTTCCGAAGGCGGCGGAACGCGGCAGCGCGCGCAAGAGCGCCGTCAGCATGCCTACCGCCTTCCAAGAGCCCGGTCGACGGCTTCTATATCGAAGCGAATGGTTTTCGCGCTGAGCCTCACGCAGGGAATCGAGCCCTTGCGGGCCATCGACAGCACCCTTCTGGGCGTTATTCCGAGATGCCGGGACACTTCCCCCGCATCAACGAGGTCGGACAGCGATCGGCTTGATCCCCCGAATCGCCGAAGGCCTCTGATGCTGTCTTCCGATATGTCCATGGGTTTCCTTTCGTCTCCGTTGAGCGCTCTTAATGCGGTTCGAGCGCCAATAAGTCCAATGAAGTCCTTTCGGTCATGTTCGAACTGGAGTCGAAAGGGGTCAAAACGGGAAAGGAGGGTTCATCCCGCTAAATCCCCGTATGTCATTCGTTGACGAAATCTGCGCAATCCGCTGCGGGCTCCGCCTGGATAGTACGTTTCGTTTGGCTGCGTCCGAAGTGACGGATCGCGCTCTGCGGCTCAAACATCCCTGTCGCAGAGAATCGCAAGCTTGAGAGGGGGCCTGGCGGGAAGAAAGAGGGCAACATAGACAGGCGGCCCCCGATCGATTCGGAGGGCCGCCTGCTGGGAAGGGAATTCACCAGATGAATCAGGGCTATTATGAAAGATAAGCTGGCTCCGCATTGTCGAAGACGATGAAGCCTGTCGTTTGGCGATGCCAATCCCTTTACCGAAGGGAATCCTGGATCTGCTCCAGATGGGAAGAGAGCTTCTCGAAAGAATCCGTGGAAATACAGTGCTCCATACGGCATGCCTCTTTAGAGGCAACTTCCGCATCCACCTCGGCGTCAAGGAGCACCCCCTCGAAGAAGCGGTGTTTAGATAGCGTCTCCTCGGCAAGGCGCTCACCGGTGGCAGTTAGACGAACATCGTGGTCAACCACCTCAACAAGGCCCTTGCGAGCCAGGTTGCCGAGCGCCTTGGTGACGCTCGGTTTGGTGACGCCCAGGTGCTCGGCGATGTCGACATTGCGACAATGCCCGCGCTCCCTCCGGATCACCAGGATGGCCTCGAGGTAGTCCTCGGAGGATTCGGTTGGCACCCTGCTCCGTGCGCCGCAGCCAGCATTGACATCATCCCTCATTCCAACCATCCTCTCATTCGCCAGGTCTCTGCGGGCGACTTAGCCTCACGAACAATCTGCCGCATGAGCCGACGCCGCATCGGCAAAGACGACGAGACCAGCCGATTAGCGATGCTGATCCCTCTTTTGTTGAAGAAAAACCTGTACCTGCTCCATGTGACACGCTCCTTCTGCCATTCGGAAAGAGCCATGGAGTCAACTCCCACTGCGTTAAGTGAAAGCAACTAGCGAACGTGCTCCATAAACCCAAGGACGCTTTCGCTGGACCCGTGCACTCGCAGATCGACCTTTTCGCAGCCGCTCCGCCCCACCATCAGAGCCGAAGTGCAGACCTTGAACAGAAACTCAAGGTCATGGGTGATGACGACCACGGGACGGCCTTTGGCAAGCTCTTCGATGAGCCCGGCGATCCTCGCCATGTGCATGAAGTCGAGGCCCGATGTCGGCTCGTCCAGAACGACAATCTTCTTGCTGCTCAGAAAGGCGCAAGCCAGCGCCAAACGCTGCTTCTGGCCCCCCGATAGATTCTGCGGATGCTCGGTCCTTTTGTCCCATAGGTCGATGGCCTTGACGATGCGCGCTGCCTCGTCAAGGCGGTCGCTATCGGTGTCTTTCTGGTCGGTCAGGATCTCGTTTTCCACCGTATCGAAGAAAAGCTGGTAATCGACGTCTTGCATCATGTAGTACGAGCGGCGAAGCCTCTGCCGCGGTCGAGCTCCCCACGAGAAGGACTGCCGGCCGCCGGCGAGGCCGCACATCGCGCGGGCGAGCGTGCTCTTTCCGACTCCGTTCGCCCCAAGGACGCCCATCACCTCGCCCTCTCGCAAAGAGAGCGTCAAGGGGCCGATCAGGGCCCGCCCGCCCGCAGAGACCGACACGTCCTTCATCGAGGCAGCTTCCGCTCCGAGCAGACGGTGGTTCTCCGGACTCAGACCGTGCAGATCGAGCGCGCGAAGCCCGTAGCGCGCGCAATCCTCCGTGCGAAGCCGACCCGCTGCGAACGAATCGATGATTTGACCGCCCGCCATGACGTGGAGCCTGTCGTAGAGATCCGCCAGAAAGTAGAGCCTGTGCTCGGCGATGACGACGGTCTTGCCGAGGGTCTTCAAATCGGCGAGGATTCGGCGAAAGTCCTCTATCCCTTCGTGGTCGAGGCTGGCGGACGGCTCGTCGAAGAAGATCACCTGGGTGTCGTAGACGAGCGTCGAGGCTATGGCGACGCGCTGCTTCTCGCCTCCCGAGAGGCCGACGAGGTCCTTGCCCGCCAGATGCGCGATTTTCATGCTCTCGAAAGCCGACTCGACCCTTTCGATCAGCTCCTCGCGAGGCATGCCCAGATTCTCGCCGACGAGGGCCACCTCGTCGGCCGCCTTGCGGGTGAAGAACTGGTCGGTCGGATTCTGGAACACGTTGCCGATCGCACGAGCAAGCTCGCCGGAGGAAAACTCTCCCAGACTTTTCCCGAGAAGCTCGATTCTCCCATCGAGCTCACCTTCGTACTGATCGGGAATCAAGCCGTTCATGGCGCGCATGAGAGTGGTCTTCCCGCACCCGGAGTTGCCAGTGAGTACGACGAGTTCGCCGCGCTCCACCGAAAACCGCACGTTCTTCAATGCCGCGAAATCTTCTCCCTTGTATGAGAAAGACCGAATGTCGACGTCAATCACATCCATACCGCGACCCCCAAAAGAACGACTCCGACGCCCAAGGCGGCTCCGTCAAGCAGACCGAAGGAGAGACTTCGGTAGCTCGTCTTTTCACAATTCGCTTCGATTCCTTTCGAAATCACGGAGGAGACGAGCGTCTCGCTCACGTGCAGGCACTTGTACACAAGGGGAACGAAGTAGAGCTCGAAGGCGCGCACAGGACGAAGCGGGCTCGGGCGCAGCCCGCGAACCCGCATCCCGCGCTTTATCTCCTTCACGCGATCGCCCATCTCATCGAGAAAGCGCAACCCTATGACTGCGCCGACTGCGGCTCTGTTCGGAACGTGCAGCTTGCGCATGCTCGCCAGAAGCTTCGAGGAGCTCGTCATCATGAGGGCGCAACCGATGTTGACGACGGGGAAGACCCTCACCACCAAAACCGCCACGCCCAGGAAGATGCTCGTGACATAGCCGATGTCGACATGCAGGATCAGCTGCACGACCCCGCATGCCACCGCAAAGAGCGCGAGCTGCCTCAAGAAGAATGCCGGCGAGACGTCCAAAAGGACGAGAAACGACAGCGCCAGAACGAGGGCGTATACCAGCTGATTGGCGAGAAACGCTTGGATGAGCGCCAGAAGCGTCAGCGCGAAGAGCGTCAGCGGGTGCAGGTGCCCCTCGCGCCCGCTGTCGAGCAGACCCGTTCGTCCCATCAACCCAGCCTGCTTTCCTTCGCGCCCTTTTCGAAGAACTTGTCGTTAATGAACATTCCGAAACGCCCGGCCAGAAGCTCGGTCACAATATTGATCAGCACGCAGATGACCATCATATCGACCGTGTACATCGCCACCATCTGCTGCGCCTGTTCAAGCGAGATGCTCTCGACAAAAGTCGCCAGCCCATCGGATCCCAGAACGAGCACGAACACTATCATGTGCATCGAGTAGATGAACATCGATGCCGAAAACGACAGCCACACCCTCTTCTTGTTTCCGTAGTCGCCGGCGATGATCTCTGCGACGATGCCCGCGATCAGGCACAGGGGCGTCGCGACGGCGAAGCCCATGATCGCGTAGAGCACGCCGTAGATCAACCAGAAGCAGAAGGCCGTCCCCCGTTTTTGCACCTTGCGCGCCATGATGGTGTAAACGGGACCGACGAAGAAGGCCGCGAATCCCGCCGAGACGTACATGGAAAGCGCGCCGAACATGCCTGTTATCATGCCGACGCCCATCCCGAGGGCGAATCCGATCACTCCCAGTACCGCTATTGTCGCGATGTCCTTCAGCTTCATGTGAGCCTCCTTTTGCTCTGTTTGCTAGACCAATTGCCACTGGGAGCTTGCGTTGCGCTTGTCCCAGAAGTCTTTGTATTCTCCTTCGAGGGCGATCAGCTCGTTGTGCGTCCCTGTCTCCGCAACCTTGCCCGAGCTGTCCATGACCACGATCTTGTCCGCCATGCGCACGGTTTCGAGCTTGTGCGCGACCACGATGAGCGTGGAGCGTCGTTTGAGCGTCTCTATTGAGCGAACGACGTTCTTCTCGTTTTCCGCATCGAGAGCCGACGTCGCCTCGTCCAGGAGCACGATGGGGGCCTGCTTGAGAAGCGCTCGAGCGATGGAAACGCGCTGCCGCTCGCCGCCGGAAAGCGAGCGACCTCCTTCGCCGCACTGCGTCTCCCAGCCCTCAGGAAGGCGCTCGATGACCTCCGTTACCCCGGCAAGGTCAGCGACCGCGCGAAGCTGCTCCTCCGAGGCGTCCGGGTTCGCCATGAGCACGTTGTTTCGAAGCGTGTCGTTAAAGAGGTAGACGTCCTGGAAAACGAAGGACACCTGGGCGAAAAGATCTTCCGTCGTCATGTCGCGGACGTCTGCGCCGCCGATCCTGACCGCTCCGTCGTCGACGTCGTAAAAACGCGCGATTAGCTTGAGCATAGTTGTCTTGCCGCAACCAGACGGGCCCACGATGGCGACCATGCTGCCTTCCGGGACGTCGAGGTCGATCCCTCGAAGGACTGGCTTTTCCCTCGTGTAAGAGAAGCGGACCCCTTCCATTCGGACGCTTGCGTCGGTCGGGCAAGCCCGCGACTCGCCCACGACCGGCAACTCGGCCGCTTCGACGACCTCGTCCATGCCGTCGAGCATCGCCCGACGGTCTTCCATTCCGAACAGGGCCGAGGCGACCTCGTTGAGGAGGGTGGTGAACCTCAATGCGACGCCGATCATGACCACCGTTTCGAGCGCCCCGATGCTTCCGTTTGCGCCCAGGAAGCTCGCCGCCATGATCATGCCAACGACGAGCGCCTGCACGCTCGCCCCGGAAAGGACTTCGCCGAGGGCGCTCCACCACAGGCCGCGGACCGACCGCTTTCTGCCTTCTGCGAAACTGCTCTCGAGCTCCGCATAGTCGGCGCCCGCACGGCAGGCGCGCAGCGCTCCTTGGCATCGCGCGAACTCGACTATCCTCGCGGCGATGTCCCGCTCGGCGGAATCCTCTAACCCGTTTCCTTTTCCGACGCATGCCTGCGAAACGCGCAGAAGAAGGAAAAGGATTGGGATGGAAAGCGTCAGCATGATTCCAATTTGCCAGCTCCAAAGCCACACGGCAACGCAGAACACGATTGCGGCGGCAGCGTTTTTTATAAGCTGGCCAACATAAAGAGCAGCGGCCTGTCCGGTCGAGATCATCTCCTGCGTAACCATGCGCGAAAGTCTTCCGGCGCTATCCGCCCTAAACCAGCCTAATGGCAAACGCGACACCTTGTTCCCGATGACCACCTGCATATTGCGCATAAAGCCCAGCCCCGCCGCATAGCTGAGCTTGGTACCGAAGAACGATACCGTCGAGCCGACGATCGCCACCACCGCAAGCGCCCCCGCCCAGCCCCAAAACGTCAAACCCCATTGGGGGTCGCCTGACTGGAGGGCCATGGCTGCCGGCATCATGATGGCGAGACCGATGCCGCACATCACGCCGGAAAGGGCGTAGAGCAGAGTTCCCAGGCGGTGCTGGCGCCTATCGCCCTCGTCCATGTAACGACGAAGTCTCGGTAAGAAGCGTTTGGAATTACTCATCTGCATCGCCCTCTTCTTCACTGCCGCAGAGGCCTCCCTGCTTGAGAAGCGCCTGGTAATGCTCGTTGTCTTGAATCTCCGCATGCGTTCCAAGGGCGACGATCTTGCCTTCTTCCAACACGGCTATTTGATCGGCACCTAGAACAGCGTTGAGCCGGTGGGCGATGGCCAGAACTGTTCGACCCTCGACCAAGGCGCTTAGTGCTTTCTGGATTTCGAGCTCTGAATCCGGGTCAGCAAAAGCGGTGGCCTCATCCATGATGAGGATCGGCGTGTCGGCCAAAAGGGCGCGCGCTATGCTCACGCGCTGGCTCTCGCCGCCTGAGAGCGAGCAGTCCGTTCCCAAAACGCTGTCGTATCCCTTGGGCAGCGACATAATGAAATCGTCGATCTGCGCCGTGCGGGCAGCCTCCCGAATCTCCTCCAGGGAAGCCTCCGGCTTAGCTAAAGAAATGTTTCTTCCGATGGAGGCGTTGATTAGCATCGGGTCCTGGAGCACGAACGAAACCGTGTTGTAGAGGTCACGGGAGGAGATGTCTCTCAGATCGACGCCGCCGAGACGGATGGAGCCGCTTTCCGGGTCGTCGAAGCGTGCAATGAGTGTGGCGAGCGTCGATTTACCCGAGCCTGACGGGCCGATGAGCGCCGTCGTGGTACCGGGATTAAGGACAAGACTGACACCGCGCAAGGCCTGGGTATCGCCGTAGGAGTACGATACGTCGCTCACCTCAACGACGACCCCGTCGGGCTTCTTTGGGGTTTTCGGCTCGGGAATCGACGGCGTGTCCAGAATCTCGCACAGCCTGACTGCGGCAGCGCCGGCCATCTGGTACGACCACGTGCTGTTGGCGACAGCGCTGATGGCGGTCGGAAGCACGATGGCTATCAGCGCGCACGCGAGAACCTGGGGGAGGCTGGCCAACCCTGCCCCCATGACAAGCGCGCCGCCGCAGAGGTTGATCAGCAGCAGCAAGGGGGAGGAGATGAGCTCGCCGGCAATCGAGCAAAGCCCGATGAGCGGGGCGCACCAGTCCCAGTACGACTGCGAGAATGCCGATGCGGCGTCCGCGTAATTACGATGCGCCTCTCCTGTTTTTCCGAACGCTTTGACCACCTTGATGCCGGACACGAGCTCGACCATCGTCGAGGACACTTGCGCAAGATGCCCGTTCATCTCGGCGGTTTTCGGTCCCATATCCTTCATAGAGAGCGCCTGCAGCAGGAAATAGAAGGGGATCGTGGCGATGCCGATGAGCGCCAAGCGCCAATTGATCCAGAACATGAAAGCCAGAAGAACCATCGGCTGCAAAACGCCGTTAAGACGGTCGACCGGTCCGTGTGCGATGACGGTGTGGACCGTCTTCGTGTCATCCTGCACAGCGCTTCTGACCTTGCCGGATTCCGTAGCGCTAAACCAAGCAAGAGGCGCGCGGCTCAACCGCTCAACGATACCCTTGCGAATGACGTAGCGCAGTTTCATATCGGCAAAATGCGTGATGATGAGCGCAAGAGCGCGAAAGAACAGCTGCGAGAGGAACGCCATGACGAGGAGGAGGGCAATTTCGTGCACCTTGGAGGCATCGGCCTGCGCGAGCGGGCCTTCCCCCGCCAGAAATAGGTCTCCCAGCCATACCAAAGCCAAATACGGGGCAAAGGATAAAAGCGCCGAGAGCACCGTGAACGCCTGCGCCAGCATGACGCGTCCCTTGACGGGGCAAGACAGGCGCCTGATGGCTTCCCGCCCCGCCTCGTCCCTTTGCCGGTCTTGCTCGCTTGTCTCTGTCATGGCACCACCTCAATCTATTGTCTCGGTTAATAATGACTTAGTTATCTTTGACGGCAAAAAAAGAAAGGATCGTCAAAGCATGCGATATTTCTCCCAGCCCGCATTGAAGAACGTTGAAATGACCTCGGTCGTCGCGTTGAGCTCCTCGACGCTCTTCGCGTGGATGATATTCTCGGAAAGGGCGCTGTAGAACGCGTGGTTGACGATGTGGAGAGACTCTTTCGAGATGACGGTTCGAGCCTTCTCTGCGCCGTGGATCAGCTCGAGAACGCGGAGGGTGGTCCTGTCCTCCTCGTCGACGAGCCAGTCAAGGAAGTGCTCGTAGGGGGTGCCGTAGGAGCGGAACACAAGGAGCTCGTAGATGTCGCGATGGGAGTACAGCATCGCCGTGGTCGCGAGCGTCCCCGCCGCCTTGGCCTCGAGCGCGGCGCGCACCTGCTCCGGGGTCACGGGCTTCCCTTCGTCGTACCCAGCGAAACCTCGCTTCTCGCCTTGGGCGTAAGCTTTGCGAATCATGCTCGCCAGCGGCTCGACCAGCTCCGAGAAGAGCGCCTCCTTGTCTTTGAAATGCTTGTAGAACGCCCCGGTGGTCACGCCGGCAGCCTTGCAGATCCTGCGCAGGTTCGCCTTCTCGAACCCCTCTTCCAGAAACGCCGCAAGACCGCTCTTCAAGATGCGCTCGTGCGTCTCCTGGTAGTTGCCGTTGCTCACTGCGGTCACCTCCCTCCAAAAATAACTTAGCTATCTTTCGTGTTGGGGATTTTGCCACCAAAGTTAGTCAATGTCAACTCTTACGCTCATGATATCTCGGTAGAAGCGGCCTTGGCTTGATAGGCGGAGGAGCCTCGATGAACCGCCTAGTTAATTTGGACGGGAACTATCTCTACTCGAATCGAAGCGGGGCGTCCTGAAAGGTTCTGTCTGACTACGCTCACGTCGCGTGGCGCTTGCTCCACTCGAGCAGCTCGTCCCTGAACGCGAAGCGGCCCCTCTTCCTCCCCATCATCCTTTTGAGCGGCAGGGGGTCGTCCTCCAGGAGGCTCCATTCGTAGACCGCGTTCCTGCTCACTCGCAGGAGTATCGCTATCTCCGCCACCGAGTAGGTGTCCTGGATCGGCACGGGAACCTTGACGTACGGGCATCCCGCTGATTCGATCGCCATGTGTCTGCTCCTTTCGGAGCGGCAAACGGCTGCATCTTAGCGTCGCGGGATTCGGCGGCGATGGAGCGAGGCCCGTTGCCATCGTCGCCGCTCGGTATCGTGTCGTCGCCCGCACGGGTGCTTCCGAGAGAACGAAGGCGGCACATGCCGCCTGCTGTACGGGTTGCATGCGCCGCTGGATTCAATGAGCTTCGCCTGGGCTTATGTGCGCCCGGCTATTCGCCCGCCCCCGCCCTGCCCCCGCAGGCCCGCGAGGTGGTCCGCCAGGCGACGGAAGGAGGGGTCGGAGATGCAGTGCTCCATGCGGCACGCCTCCTCGGAAGCCGTCCTCCCGTCCACCCCGGCGTCGCAGAGCAGCCGCCTGAAGAACTCGTGCTTCTCGAGCGTGGCGCCGGCGAGGCGGCGCCCCTCGGGGGTGAGCCGCACGTCGCGGCCTGCCACCTCGACGAGCGACCGGGACGACAGGTTCGCCAACGCTTTGGTGACGCTCGGCCTGCTGACGCCCAGCCGCTCTGCGATGTCTACGTTGCGGCAGAACCCCCGCTCGGCGCGGATGACGAGGATCGCCTCGAGGTAGTCCTCCGAGGATTCGGTCGCACCGGCGTTTTCGCACCTCATCTCATCAACCCCGTTCTTTCCCGAAAAAGAATTTGCTAGAAAAACAGCAAACTCACGTGGTAGACCACGCATCCGAGCAGAAGCGAAGAGACTATGTAGAACGCCGCCGTTATGACGGTCCACTTCGTCGAGTGGACTTCGGCCCAGGTAGCAGAGACGCTTGCCGCGCACGGCATATTGAACGTGAACGCGAAGATGAAGGCGAGCGCCTCGGGGGCTGAAATCACCTGAGACATGACCTCTCCGACGTTCGCCGCAGCCGCCCCGCCGCCGGTCATGATCCCCACGAGGACGGCGTTCGGCGTCGCCGCGCCCGTAAAAAGACCCGAGAGCACGCCGAGGGCGGATTCCTTGAGAACGAGCGCGCAGAGCCACGCCGTGAAAGTCTGCCACCCCATGCCGAACAGCCTCGTCACCGGCTCGATAGCGGTGCCCAGCGCGTAGAGCGCCGACCCTTCAACGCCGCCAGTCGAAGTGTAGGTGAGCGCCCAGATGACGAACGCGAAGATTGCGACCACGCGAATGGCACGCACGAACATCTGGCGGCTCTTGAGCAAGGCGCCGCGCACGACGCCCTTCAGATGGGGGCGGTGGTAGGGCGGAAGCTCCATAACCAAGCCCGCGCGCTCTCCATCCGCCACCAGGCGCGGCCCGAACACCTTGCCGACGATGCCCATGATGACAAGCATCATGGCGAATATCCCCACGATCACGAGCGGCGCGCCAACTACGCCGAAGAACGCGACGGCCAGCACCGGCACCACGCCCCACGTGGAGCCGCACGGGATGGCCCAAGCCATCATGACGGTGAGCATGCGCTGTCCCCACGAGTCGATGACGCGCGAGCCCGACACGCCGCCCATCGTACACCCCAGGCACATAAGAAACGGCATGAGCGACTTCCCTTGCAGCCCGAAGCGCGCCATGGTGTGGTCGAACACGTAGCCGATGCGCGCCATGTAGCCCGCCTCCTCGTAGAGGCCGAACACAAGGTTGATGCCGAATACGTAGCCCACCATCATCGTGCCGAAGCACAAGCTGTTGAACACCACGCCCGCGAGGAAACTGCCCACAACGTCAGGCACGCCCATCTGCGCGAGCGCCCCAGCAGCGACCTGCCCGAGCGAGGAGATGGCGCCGCCGAGCATCATGATGGGTATGGCGGGAACGAACGCGAGAAGGAACCCTGCGAGAATCATGGCGACGGTGATGGGTTTTGACCAGCGAGAGCCCGTGGCGAGCCGGTCGAAGCGCGACAGCGCGTGCGCTTTCTCGGGAGCGGACACCGCCCCGTCGAGGAGCCACTCGATCCAGGCGAACCGCGCCTTCCCCGCCCCCTGCGCCGTCGCCGGGGCGGAAGCCATCTCCCGACGCAGGCGGTCGTCGTCAATGGACGGGCGCTCGCGCGCCGTCCGCTCGATGGCGCAAAGCAGATTCCCGTACCCTTCCGGACGTGACGCCACGAGCGGCACGACAGGAATCCCGAGCCGCTGCTCGATAAGCGCCGAATCGATGCGCTTGCCTTGACCCTCCGCAACATCCATGAGATTCAAAGCAAGGAGAGAGGGCTGCTCCGGGTGCGCGGCAGCGAACTCGGCGAGCATGTAGAGGCTGCGCTCGAGCTGGGAGGCGTCGGCCATCACGACCACAACGTCCGCATCGCCGGACTCGAGGTAGTCACGCGTCACCTCCTCCTCGGGCGAGTTGGCGGAAAGGCCGTAGGCTCCGGGGAGGTCGACCACGCGGCACTGCGTATCGCCAATCCCGAACGACCCCTCTTTCCTCTCGACAGTCTTGCCCGGCCAGTTGCCCACATGCTGCCTCGCGCCCGTAAGGCCGTTGAACAGGGTAGACTTCCCGGAATTTGGCTGGCCAAGAAGAGCGACCGCAACACCGGCGCCCTGCCCTCCCGACGTTCTTGCCCCCTTGGCCGCAGGGCAAGCGGCCGCGCACGTCTCGCAGCTCACAAGGCCACCTCCACATCAATCAGTTCGCAATCCCCTCTGTCGATCGCAACGGCGCTGTCGCGGACGTATACCAGCACGGGGCGCTTTCGGACGTTCTGGAGGACTTCTATACGGCACCCTTCGGTGAGTCCGACTGCGGTGACCCGCGAGACGAACCGCGCATCACCCGACACGGCCAAAACGCGCGCAGCCGACCCCTCTTTCATATCGTGCAGTTTCATTAATCAACTCCTTTCCAGGGCGGGCGTCGTGCCCGCAACCTGGAGAAAGCTTAAGGTTGAAGAGGAAGCCTCCTCAACTCCATGCTATGCAGTCAGCTCCATATCTCAGTGATGTTAGCTATAATTAACTATCAGAAATGCAATCGCCGCTGCCGCAAAGCATCGGCACGTGTCGAAAGGGGATGGTGCCGTGGGCCGCGTGTGCTCCGATAGAAAGACCGACGGACAACTCCTGAAAGCGAGGGTCGCCCCGGGAGTCGAGCTGGTTGAGGACCCCGAGGGCCTCTTCGAACTGCAGATCTCGAAACCGGTCGGAAGCGGCTCCATGCGCGGTCGCGCCCTGTCGCGCGGTTTGTTCATCGCCCTCGTTGACTTTACCTGCACGAGGTGCCCAAACATCCCTTCCGACACGCCCCTCCAGCTGCCCTCGTTCTCCAGCGGGATGTGGCTGACGGTGAACCTGTGCTGGGAGGGTCGGTGCGAAGTCGACATCCCCGACGGCGGACTGGGAGTAGTTGCCGCCGGGGATCTGTGCGTAAGCTACTCCCGGAAGCGGCCGGCCGAGTTCAGATACCCATCGGGGCGCTACCGCGGCGTCGAGCTGTTCGTGAACGATCGAGTTGCCGAGGAACCGGCGTTCTCCCTGCTCGGCACAGGGGACAACGCCATCCGGCGCATCGCCCGCAAAGCGGGGCCGGCGGCCGTCCTCGCGGGAGACGCGGAGCTCAACGGACGCATGGAGCGCCTGGCAGCGCTTCTCGACGCGAACGACGACGCGATGGCGGAATACGAGGTTCTCGGACTGCTGCTCGGCCTCCAACGGCGCGACCTTTCAACGACGAAACCCCGCTTCCTGCTCACGCGTGCGCAGATGGGGATGGCTGCCGCAGCCCGCGACGAGATGGAGCGCGCCCTCAGCGCGCGTCACGACGCCCGGACGATGGCCGCCGCCTTCGGCGTGAGCGCAACGTCACTCAACGAGTACTTCACCCGCGCATATGGCAGCACGATCGCGACCTACCTCCGACGACGCCGAATGGAAGAGGCGGCAACGCAGCTCGCACAAGGCGCGAAGGTGACGGAAGCAGCAACGTATGTGGGCTACGCAAACCCGAGCAAGTTCGCCGCTGCGTTCAAGAAAGCCTATGGGGTGCCGCCGAGGGAGTGGAAGCACGCCAGCGGGATGGGGCTTCGCAGCGTGTAACCGTGTCAACCTTGGAATTGACAACCCTTCTCCGCCCAGCATAAACACCCACAGGTAGGGATGAAGGCCCGACAAGAGCATGCACACGAAGTTCACCGCAAAATACAACGCTGTGAAAATGCCCACCGTTATCAGGTCGCGGCCCTTGAGGATACGCGAGTTCGGTCTAGAAGAACCATTGCCACTCATCTTTCACTCCTTTGTTAGCCAATGTTAACTCAATCGCGGACTATCCAATAGACGACGATGAACTCCTAGCCCAAATAGTCAGAATTGTTCCATTTGGGCAGAAGATTGGTCTTTGCCTTGGAGTCGTGAAGGGCACAGCCGCATTACCGACTTTTTCTGAGAACGCAGAACGCGCATCGTCTTCGATTGCAGGGCTGCTTGATGTTTGCGCTCGATCGCGTATCCCCGAGTGATGCCGACTTCGAGTAGCGAGGATTTGGTCTTCCCGCAATTCTTGCATTATCAGAAGCAACACATGTTAGTATTAGCTAACTTTTAGCGACTAAGGAGGGTTTCATGGATCCTGCAATCCCGCTCTTTTCGATCGGCCTCGTCGGCTCGCTCGTTATGTTCGCCGGCGACATGCTGCTGTACTTCACGCCCGGGGCCTACGACATGGACGGAACCCTTCGCCCCTATGCAAGGATCATGCGCGACCTGCCCGAGGGGCGCGTGCGGGCGGGAGGCGTCCTCGGGCCCGTCGCCGCGTTCCTCTACGTCGTCGGGTTCGCGGGGCTGCCGCTGCTCGCGGAAGGCGACCTCGCCTGGCTGGCCTGGCTGACGGCGGGACTGCTCTCCTTCGCCCTCATCTGCGGCGGCGCCTACCACGCCCAGTACCCCTACCTCGCCATCGCGGCGCGCACGGAAGACGACTCCCTCGTCGAGCAGGCCGCCGGCAACGTCATGGCGCTCCAAAGGCTCGCGACCGTCCCGATGTACGCGGCGTTCGTGATTCTCGGCATCGCGATCTTGATGGGGCAGACGGCGCTCCCGCCCTGGGCGGTCGTCCTCACGCCCCTCGTGACGTCGTTTCTCGGTTTCCTATGGCTGCGCGTGCCCCAGCCCGCCCGATGCGTGCTCTTCGGGGGCTGGAGCAACCTCGTGTTCACGATCATGTTCGCCATGATGCTGGCGTTCGCGATGACGTAGCCGAAGGCGGTGGCGAACATGGAGCGCTTCTCAGTCGAACGCGATGGGTTCTGCGGCTTCCTCCACGAGCCGGCAAGCGGCGCCGATCGCTTTATCGGCAAGGTGATCGTCGTGCTGGGAGGGAGCGAGGGCAACGAGAACATCCCGCGCAACCTGGGGGCGCGCTTCTCCGAAGAGGGTCTGCGCGCGCACGGCCACCCGTGGGAGGTGAAGCGCCTAGCCTACAAGCATGCGAGCCACATCATGGTGCCTCTGGAAACTGGCACGCTCAAGCTCTTCCGCGAGGAGCGCGAGCATCCACGAGAGTGCGCCGCAAGCCGCTTGGACGCGTTCAGGAGAACGCTCGCATTCCTCGAGAGGCGGTAGAGCGGATGGCGCGAATCGCTTCGATGGAGCCTCCGAAGGATTCGGCGACGATGAGGTCTCGACGGGAACCGCCCACTCGAGCCGGAGGTCGGCCTTCGCCTTGAAATCGGAGAGGGCTCGACGTGCATTGCCGGCCGAAGCCCGACCGCCCCTGAACGCATCGCGAGTTCAAGCGGGAATGATAGAAAGCATCATCCGAACTGCCGAGATGTGTTTTTGAGTTTCGACCAGAACGACACTCTAATTGCCAGCATGGGTCAACGAGCCGCCCAGCGGGCGCTCCTTCTGGAAAATGCCTGTTCGGCATGAGCGCCCAGCTTAACTTGGAATGACGGGTCCCAGCAGTTCGCGCAACAAATCCATCGCCAGTCAAAACTCATGCAGAAAACTCATGCGGTGGTAGAATTCAGAAGAGCCGAGTTTGGGATGAGTTTTCTCTTGGAGGAGCTACCCGAATACGGCTGACAACGAGAAGAAACCATGGATAAAACGAGGACGGAATCGTAAAAATGAAACACTATTGTTTTATCGAGTGGGAATAGGAAATCATTATGTCAGACTCTCAAGATGGAACTAATGCTTCAAATTGGAAGGGGCTATTAAAGGGTCTCGTTGCTTTATTGCTCCTCATCATAATCGCTGCTGGTTTAATTGCTGCTTTCATCATTTACATTGGACCAAGTATCGTTTCTTTTTTCTCAAGCTTTTCTACTCTGGACACAGGGGTAATTGTCGCTCTTATCGCAGGCGCTATTTCGATCATCACGCTTGTTGGTGGTGGCGTTTTAAATAACAGGATGAAGCGAAAAGAGTATCTTTACAAACATCGCGAAAAACCATATATGCAATTAATTTCCATGTTCTATGATTTTCAAAGCAGCACTAAACAAGGGCAGGCTATTTCTCAAGAAGAACTCTTAGATATCTTTACAGAGTTCAATAAGGAAATAACTCTATGGGGCTCATCAAAAGCCATAAAGAAATGGGGCACATGGCGAGTCTCTTCTTCAAGAGAAAATTTGAGCCCTAATGAATTGCTATTCAGAATGGAAGATGTCCTGATTCAGCTTCGCAAAGATATGGGGCTCAAGCGCGGTATTAAGCGAGGTGACCTGCTTCGTCTCACTGTTAATGATATTGATGACCATATCGCAAGCTAAGTTAAGATGGCGACATCAAGCTTCTTAGCAGCATCGAATAACAGTCTTGTTACGGGCGACAACTCTTTGTAAGGGCTATCATGCATGAGACTGATTTCCTTTATACACCGTGTCATCCCCCATTGCACGAACAACATCGCTAAAGAGAGCAACAGTTACAGAGGTGTTTCCATCTTCGAAAACTGTGCTGAGATAAAAAGAGGGGGTTGCCTTCCATAAAGCGCCTGAGAGCAAATAGCATTTTAACGAGGCAATTTGATTAAGCTGTCAATATTATTTGCAATTTCCTTGCTTGCTTCCTCCAACCAGGAAAGATAGTCTTCTGACGACATCCCAACGGTGTGTTGTGTTGCAAGATTTAGAATTACTTCCGCGTCTTGATTCTCGCAAATGCCGCTTCCTAGTAACTTTGCGAAATCGTAATGCACTAAAGCATTCCTCAAGTCCTTCGCTTTCTTGATTACTTTTCGTTGATTTCTGGGAATAATTTTTGACAGAATTTGATTAGCCCTTGCGGGATCTTTCTCGAATTCAGGTGACTTCACTATATATCGCGATAGCTTTGAGAGGCTTTTCTCCAGCGCAACTAATACAGCTGTTGCCATTTTGAGTCCTAGCAGGTCGCTAAAGAACTTGCTTTCATGGAGAGTTATTACTGAATTAATTTGCGTAAGACCCTCACATAGCACAAAGAAATAAACAGGACTGGCAAGTCCGCACTCAGTAATTGGTTTTAAAAGATCTGAATAATGAAAATCCTTGCTAGTCATACCAAATTCTTCAAATGGTAGTCTACTTGAATCAACACCTAGAGCCTCCACAGCGTAATAGCTAGGGCGAGCAGCCTGCCCTATGTCATAGCCCATTCTCTTTGCCGTATCAGGATCGAAGATTGCTGCAATCTCGCCAGCACTATATTTAAAGAGATATCGGCTCATATTAAAAGTGGTATAAACTGGCTTCCCATTGTAGTAGCCAATCCCAACATCAGGTTGTATCAAGTTTTTTAGGTCACCAAGATCCCCAGATTGGTTTCTGAATTGCTCATTAAGAAAACCAGTAATTGCCTGTATCTCTACGTAGTACTCTTTGACACTTAAGCCGGCCGATGAGAGCGACTTAGTAGCATTTCTTAACCTATTAACTGATTCAGAATCAATGGGAAACGAAGGGTCGAAATGTTCTCGTACAAATCTTACGCTATCATGTACGATTAGAGCAGAGAATGGAAATACCGTATTTGCTAGATAAGGTGCAGAATCAGGAAATTGCTCTGAGTGCAGAAGCAATTTCTGAAATAAGCAGCCTTCATCCACAAACAACCAAAGACTACACTTGTCATAGATAGAACCGGCTGGCTCAACCATTGTGCTTAACTCCAACTGAATAAATGTATGTTCATTATGGGTTTAACACTCTTAGTTCGCAACTAGCAGCAGAGATCCCCCATGAAATACCTAAACTAAACTTAATGGAAATGCTTCAAGCAAAAAGAGAATAATCTTTATAGCCCAAAAGAACAAATCGCTCTGCAATTCTATACATGATCTAAATTCAGCAAGACAAGATGCAAAGTCAGTCTAGAAAGGTTCGACGAACTCTTGGACCTCAACATCTTCCTTATGCTTTTTCAAGCCCCGGGAATACTCCTGCATTTTTAAAGCGTGTTCGGAGAATTCGTTGTCCAATAATCGTCTTGCCAAATTGTCTACATAATCAATTTTCTTATTAATTAGAGGGATTGCGCTGCCAGACCAACTAGCCCCATCAAACGGCATCGCAGTAGCCGCCCTCATAAAAACCTCTATAGGGGCCCCTTTTTCACACAATGCTATACTGAAGTCCGCCCGTTCCTCATAACTAAGAGACGTTCCCACATCGACCGCAATTTCCGAAAACGGCGATTGCTTAATTGTCTCAGAAGACAACCAGCCAAGCAGTTGTTTACGATATCCTTTCTTAATTCCTTCTTTCACGATCAACTTAACACATTTCTTAAACTCATATTCAGTAGAGAAATCAGATGGGACTGCCTTTTGCACTTTGGCAAGCAGAGAAAGGCTGCTGATGGCATTTGGCGATTCCCAGTATAGTTCTCCAATGTTTCCGTCATAAAGACTATTCATTCTTGATTCCATTTCAATCCACGCAATCAAGAAGCCTTCAATAAAATTTGGGTCTTTTTCCACTACGCAAATAAAGAGCTCTTTTCCGTGCCAACAATTGCTGCATTTTCTTAATTGAAAACATATGAAATCTTCGATTTCTTTCAGATTGCTGTTATAGCTCAAGGATTGCTTAAGTAGACGCAGTAGTTCTTCATCAATTCTCGCAAGATAATAGCCTAATCTCTCGGGCTGAACGAGAGGGCTCTTCATTAAAGCACTGCAATACTTCCCCAAAAAACCAGGGAATACCATATCAGCGTGAACAACATCTTCAAAATGAACAACTTCCCCATGCTCTTCTAAACCACTAAATGCATTTGAAGTAAATACTGAATAGTCGTTGGTGTTTTTTAATACATAGGAATCATAATTACTTAGCCATATCGCAATTTCTTCTTGAGGAACCCTAGAAATCAAAATCTGACGCACGTCTGAAGACGGATACAGTAACTTAAGTGAAGAGAAAATCGAGATACAATCATACGAACAACCAATCCCTAATGAAAGGAGAGTATTAACCAATAACTCTTGTAATTGCGTATTGTATTTCTCGTAATAATTAACCGCCCATACCAGCATCCGTGAAACGGAGTAGTCTTTACGCATTTTGCCTGATTGGTCATCTCTTAAAAGGCTAAAATACCTTTTCCAATCTTGTTCAGTTGCAGCAGAAACGGTTCTCTCAATTTCATTTTTAAGCTTTTCGTCAGAATCCGCAAATCGCAACGTTAATTCTTTTGAAAGCGAAAAAAGCTTATTGGCGCGATCTCGACCAAACAAAACATCTATCCAACTAAACTCGCTAAGAACATCTTTATTACACCGTCTGAATTCCCATATCTCCTGCAAGCAGAAAAAGCTATTGCACGTTTTTGGGAGATGATAATTTTCAAGAATCAGTCTGCAGGTTTCTTCCGCGAGAGACACATCTCCTTCTGTAGACAAGCCTCTATAATCAAAAACTACAGAATCTGCCATAGTAGTAAAATCCGTTATTTTCCTCAGGTTAAATAGTTCATTTATGCATTTTTTCCTTACAGTAATTAGTTCATCGCTATAGTAACGCGTACCTCTATAAAAAATTACTTGCTTACCTTCTCCTAGGCGAGTTCCTTCAATTTCATCGCTAAGTATAATTTTGGCATAACGAAGCATTAAGACTGCATAAGTAGTATCTTCTGTTGACCTATATAAAGAACTTAATTTTTCGAGAACATATCGTTCTCTGACTATAGTTGAACGCATAAAAGATTGGTTAGGCTGCAATAATGAATCAAATATATAGCAATAATCTTCGACGAATCTATTTTCCTTTTCAAGGCAGTCAAATAAAAGAGAGATCGCTTGTCTCCAGTATTCGGTGTTGTCGAGAAGACCTGCAATGCATTCAAGGATGGGAGATTTGAAACCATAGTGTTTTATTCGTTCAATCCCGATGGACAAATAGTCGGCTCTTTCTGTATCTTTTTCTCTCGATTGAATTGTTCTTCCCAAAAAGGCTAAAGATTCAGCAGGAATAAGATTGCCTATCTTTTTGACGAGCTCAATTCGGTTTATGTCACTACTTGCATCCCATATCTCTTGCACTTGCTTTATGAGGCCACTTCTAGTTTCTGAACTATAAAAAACATTCAATATAATATTCAGTATTTTTATGACGAGTTCTAAGCCTCCTGCGAGACAATAGACATCCTTAAGATCAAAAAGCTGTTCTTCGACAATCGCATATCGAATGAAATAATCTCTTAAGTTTTGTTCTTCAAAGTTGATAGCTGCATAATTATGAACCATGTCTAGCAGCTCTTTATGATATAAAAATTTGCATGCTGCTTTATATTGACTATGGCTAATGGAGGCCATCGATTCGAGTTTACTAAGATTATCGTTATTCACCGTTTTGTGAGCACCCAGAATAGAGGCAATCGCAATTGTCTTCTTTTCCTCCTCAGAAAACTCTTCGAGCTTCTTCTCGTAGCACATTTCAACTAAATCGTGAATATTTGCAATACCCTGAAGCCCCTCTTGCTTAACCGTTTCACCAGCAAGAATAGCTAGTCGCATATTGCCATGTGCAACTTTTACTATTTGATTAATATAGCTTTGGTTATTTATGCCTAGCTGCTTTTTAAGGATATCTTCAAGCGTCTCATCTGCAACGGAAAAAACAGAATATTCCTTGAACCCTTGGATATGTCTTAATTCCTCAACAACAGATTGTCTAACATAGTTCCTGACAGTCACAACAAGCTTCACATTGTCGCAAACAGAAACGTACTCACGTATCGATTTTAAATCTATAAGATCATTAGCATCGTCAAGCAACACTAAATATGTCTTATCTCCAGAACAACACTGTACTAGGGCTTCACATATAGATTTACGACTAGGGCGCACCACTAAAGCTTCATGCTCTTGCAATGCAGAATATCGAGCACATACTTCAATAGCAAGTTTCGTCTTCCCGGATCCTGATTTTCCTGTAAGACAAATCACCTGATTGTCATTTAGAGCTTGCAGCAGTTCCTCGATCTCCTGATCTCTTCCAGTAAGCTCCAATTCCAATGACGGCGCAAATACATCTCGTTCGATAAAAGAAACAAAGGTATTTAAATCGCATATTTGAGTAGGCAGAGTTTCAATTTTAAGGTACTCACGAGCAAACCATGGATAGTCAGTGCACATTTCTGCAATATCATCAGGGCCAACAAGCCTAATTCGCGGATCGATCCTTTTTACAGAATTAACATCTTCAGGGGTAAAACGAGAACACGAATAGCAACAAATAATTAAATCTAACGTTCCTATTTCCGGATGCTGTCTTTCGTAATCAAGGCATTCGTAGACATCATCTTGCACCTTTTTCAATGCTTGAGACTTATCTAAAACATGACCAGCCTCAAGAAACGCCCATCCTCCATCGTTCGTTTCATAGAAAGAATCTGGGTGGCCCTTGACAGTTTTTACAGATCCCGCTTTTGTGCCAAAATAGTTTGCTGACTTGAAACCGAACTTTCTAAAGCAGCAGCGTTCAGCAAGCGTCTGGAAAGTCCCACCATCTATTACATTGATTTCCTTACGTATTTGCTCATAGATATGCATTTTTACGCTGCAGCTTCTCCTAAATAGAAATAGTTAAATATCTCATCTGTCTTTTCAGAAAGGTCCTTTTCTAGATACAAGCGATCTGGAAGCATCCAAACTTTGTCTCGTATGAGAATTCTTATTGCTTCTCGAGTCTCAGGCTTTTCAGTCCACTTAACCATTTCGCTCAGTCTAGCCTGAACAGCCTCTTCTAGCTCCACCGCAATTGACTTGACTTCTTTGATTTCAGAGTTTGTCAGTTCTTCCTTAAAAAGCATTTCAAAGACTGTCATTTGCTGCTGGTTATCGAATCCTTCCTTGATCCATTCGCGCTGTCTCTCATCGAGCTCCTTGGATAGCCTTATCAGATCGTTGAAGGTCTTTTCAATCGTCGCCTTGTCCTGCTCCAAGTTGTACTCCTCAATGATACGTTCATAACGCTCGAAGAAATCAATGCGCAAAGGGTTTTCCTTAAAAGCAGCGACCAATCTCTCCTCAATGACATCTCGCAGATCATCTAAGAGTAAATGAGGATGCTTCGTCTTGGCGAACTCTTGCGAGAGCTTAGAGAAATCTATTTCGCTTATATCAAATTTGGCCTCGTTTTTTTGCTCTCCACTGATGCTCTTGATGTCGATGTGATCATCGATGATATGCTGAAGCTCGACCATGAGGTCTGTCGTGTCAGCATGTTCCACACGCTTATTAATTTGGGAATAGATCGCCCGTATCGCGTCGTAGGAGGACACGAGCCTAGGTTCTAGCTCTTTGCTGGTCACGAACTTGTGCATCTTGAAGAGCTCGCGCACCATAATGCCGAAATGCTTCTTAGACTCATCGGTAACGGATACGGCATCGGCCGCGTTCTTGATTTGGTTTACCCTGTCAAAGCCTTTAGCAACGAAGAGGGCTTCCAAGTCATACCCCTGATCTTCTAGGAAGAACTCTATCTCGCGCGTAAGCGCGGAGATACGAACGATAAGCTCATGCTTGTCTATGACGGGATCTTCACCTTCTTTGCCATGAGGGTTGTTAGTGTAGTCAGCCAAGGCTTTCCTTAAGGCCTTCACAACCCCAATGTAGTCAACGATGAGACCGTTGCTCTTGCCAGTGTTCACGCGATTTGCACGAGCAATGGCTTGCATGAGACCGTGCGCCTTCATAGGTTTGTCGAAGTACATCGCTGCAAGAGGCTTCACATCGAACCCAGTGAGCCACATTGCACAGACGAAAACTATGCGTAGCGGGTTTTGAATGTCCTTAAACTCGTCATCGAGATGCCTTTCTTCCATCCTCTTGCGGTGAGGCTTTATATCGAGGTCCCATTTCTCGAAGTTCGCAATTTCGTTTTGCTCTTGACTGATGACAACCGCCATCTCTGTGGATCTCATCCAGTCGAGCTTCCTACGCTGTTCCAGGGACTCCTGCTGACCCATGTTCTTGAGCTTGCGTTCTTCATCTCGAATGGCCTTTTCCCAATATTCTTGGACGTAGTTGAACATCATCACGGTAGTGACCTTGTTCACGCATACGAACATAGCTTTGCCTGACTGCCAGATTCCTGAGTAGTGCTTCACAAAGTCCTTGGCGATCTCGCGAAGCCTGGGTTCAGACATGATCACATGCACACCGTGCGATAGCTCACGTTGAACTTTTTCTGTCTGCTCTTTGTCTAGATCCGCTGCTTCCACAGCATCAAGCAACTCATCGTTAAGTTCAGGGTTCTGGATGTCAAGCTTGTCGGATCTGTTTTCGTAGTAGAGGGGCACTGTCGCGCCGTCCTCAACCGCGCGATTAAAGTCATATACGGAAACGTAACCGCCGAACGTGCGCCTCGTTAAGTTATCATAATCGAGAATTGGAGTGCCAGTGAACCCAATCCTAGATGCAGTAGGCAACAGCTTCATCATATTCTCGGCGCAAATGCCGTTGTTCGAACGATGCGCCTCGTCCGAGAGAATCACGATGTCATGTCTAGGATAGATCGCCTCGATATCATTTTGGTTAAATTTCTGGATCAATGAGAATACATAGCTGGGGTTTCCTTCAAGTTTCTTAATCAAGTCCTTCCCACTTGTAGCCCGGCAGTGTTCGGCAGGAATACCAGCTAAGCATCCGCAACTCTCAAATGTCTCGCTGATCTGCTTGTCAAGCTCTTCGCGGTCCGTGAGCACGAGGAACGTGGGAGATCCAGAAAACTTGCGTCGGATCTTCTCAGCCAGAAAGACCATCGAGTAGCTCTTGCCAGAACCTTGGGTGTGCCAGAAAACGCCGAGCTTGCCTTCGCGCAGCTCGCGGTCCTTATAAGCCTCGACGGCATCGTTCACTCCTAGGAACTGGTGGTTTCGCGCGAGGATCTTCGCGGCAGGGGTGTCGTAGTGGTCAAACAACACAAAGTTCTCGAATAGGTCGAGGAAATTCTCCTTCTTACAGATGCCGAGAAGCATTGTTTCTAGCTCGATATTTCCTGTATCCGTCTCGTGGAGACGCTTCCACTCATGGAAGAACTCGTATGGGCTGCCGAGCGTGCCAACTTTCGATTTCAGCCCGTTCGAGAGCATCACGAAAGCGTTGTAGTAAAAAATCTGCGGTATGGTGTCCTGATAGTCGGTGTAGTTGTCCTTATAGGCCGTATAGACATCCTTGTCGTGGCGCTTGAACTCGACAAACAACAGAGGTACGCCGTTTACGAAGCCCACCAGATCGCAGCGCCTCCTATGCATGGGGCCTTTGATCCAGAGTTCTTCTGCCGCTACGAAATGGTTGTTCTGCGGGTATTCAAAATCGAATACTTGAGCACGGTCGGTCCTTGTCGAGCCGTCCGGAACCTTCCTCGTAACCGGTATGCCATCGCGAAGCATCTTATATTTGGCTTCGTTTGTGGCAAGGAGAGTGTCGCCAACGAACACTTCCTTGAGAGCGGACAGTGCCTGTCGGCATTCGTCTTCGGACAGGTGTTCGTTCAGCTCGATGAGGGCGTTCATAAGGTCACGCTCAAGGAGCACATCCGCATACGAATCTCGGCCGAGCGTGCCGCCCGGACCTAGCACCTCTTCGTCATAGCAATAGAAGAGATCCCACTTCAGTTTATCGCGCAGTAGCTCTCCTGCAGGAATCTGGACGGCTGCCTCTTCTGAGTATCTTGATTTAGGCATTTTCAGCATCCTTATTAAAATTAGCTTTACTTGATTGTTTGAGGTAATTGATAAATGCGGAGCATATCACCAGCATGAATCTGGCATTTTGCTCGGTTGCGTGCAGTGGTTCGCTGTACCCTCCATGTCGGATACCGCTTGAGTCGCTCGTGAAACCGTAAAGCTTGCCAAGCGCTTCTTTGAATGCAGGATGTAAATCTGAATTGATCTTATCTAATTGCTTTAGATTGCTTGATAGAGTTGCCTCCCTGCCAGTAATATGAGCTAGCATGGATTCAACGGCACTTATGGATTCTTTGATTGAATTAGCATAATCGGGGGTCTTTCGATTGGAGTAGAGCATCAAGGCTTTCTTCATGGAAGCATCAACGGACCTCAATCCACTATTCAGCGCTTCTTGAATGGAATCGAGTTCTCCGTTGTCAGTAATTGGTGAGACGAAAAAGCAGCTTTCACCATTATATGTTCCTCGAATGATGCGATAGCCGCTTCTCTCTTCTTCAAGAAGTTCGTTTAGCTCTCCTGCAACTCTTTGTGCATCATTGGCAGAAAGAAGAGAGAGGTATTTCTCTATGAAGTCGTAAACGTTGTTCCAGTTGCACGAAATTAAAATATTCTCAAGAGCTTGCTTATTGTGAATATGTCCTGATCCTGTATCCGGATCCTCGTATCTGAGACCCATAAGATCCAGCATGTCCTCGACAATTCCATAGTTACTTGAATGCCAATCAAAGTTCAGGGGACCATCGTATTTCTCGACGAATTCCTCGTTGAAGAAATAATTCCAGAGCCTGTTTCGCAGCTGCTCGTCAACAGAATCTATTTGGATTAATCGCTCGGGAATAAGCCCCCGTCTCTCCGAGAAGCTAATCATTGTTACCCTCCATTAGCCTAGGCACAAGCCTATCACGCGCTTCTAAAAGCTCTTCAATCTGTTCCTGCAAGCAATCCATCATAGTAAAGATGGGACTTACAACATGACTGAAAGCTTTCTGCATCGATAGGCAAGGAACAAGAATAGATACGCGATTGAGTGCTTCTGGTTTAAGATGCAAAACGTTCGTTCCGTTAGCCAGCATTGATATCATTGATGAAATTCCACTGAACCTTAGCCAGCAATACAAATAGCTTCTTTCAAGGTTATTGGGCACAAGCTTGATTAAATCCATCGATATGACTGAGCCTGCAAGTTTCCTTGGAATCATTGAAGCGTGACCGACCAGTCGTCTTTCTTTAGTCATGTCGGTGACAGCCAAAAGTACGTCTCCACTTGAGACGATTTGATCAGGCCTGCAATCACCAGAATATGGCTTCTCGCCTCCGGGCATCCACCCCCCAAATGGTGCGATGTTGCTAAGATTGATTAGCTGTTGACCAGATTCCCTCGAAAGATTTTCGGCAGTATAGGATTTTCCTCGCACGAACGATATTTCGGCAAGCAGGTTCTTTACCGCCCACTCCTTGGGCAGCCCGGTCTCGAAATCGATTTCTACTGTTTCGTGGCCAGGAAACCGAAAATCGACGAACCATTCTTTGTAGAGGCGTTGGGCGGCCTCCTCTAAGAGTTTGATCTGCTCTCGGTTGTTCTCGATGAGAGACTCATATGTGCTGAGTGTATCAATGATCTTTCTTTGTTCACATAAAGTAGGAAGCGGTATTTCCAGATTGTCAAGAATTCCTTTTGTTAAATACTTTGTAGAAGTCCCTATCGATAGTGACTTCAGCTTTGCTAAAGATTGAGCTAAGGCAAAGGCTAGAAATCGGGTTAAAAGGACGGTCTCATCATTACTTTTAATAACGTAAGTTCGTTGGTAGGCATTGAATTTTCCCGAATAGTACTTGGTAGTGTAGTTTGCATTCGCATTATTTCCTGCTAGTAAAACCGCCTCCTGATCAAAAGCGTATTTATCTATTCGCAGAGTTGTGGGGTCACACGTGAAAAATGGATACTCTCCGTTTTCAATCGCAGCATTTGAGTCCAGTTTGCCCGTCCTGATTTCAGCCAGAATCCCTAATTTGCTAACCCCGAAGCTCATAATCCCAGCTCCTTGAAGTTTTTTGAGATGGTATTCATGAGCTGGTTGCTTTCGGCTTGCAGCTCTAGGAGCTCGGTGTGGATCTCTTTCATGCGTTCGTTGAAGTCGACTCCGTCATCTTCAACGGGCGGCACACCCACGTATGCGCCAGGAGTCAGGCTCCAGGAGCTCTTGTCGGCATCCTGGTCGCCCTTAATGTCCTCGCGTGAGGCTATCTTGCACAGGCCTGCAACATCGACGTATTCACCCAATCCGAACTTCTCGGTGAGCCATACGGCCTCATCTATCACCTGATCGGCACCTTCAAGAGCTTTTGTCTTCTTTGCGAGCAACTCACGGCGTTTCTTCTGTTCTCTCTTCGGAAGCGCTTCGACCTCCGCTTTCGCATCAGCTTTCTGTTGTTCGATGAAGCGATCCATCGCATCCTTGGCACGAACGAAATCTTCAGGTTCTGCAATGTTCACGAGCTTGTCTGCTTCGTCTCCGAACATGCTGGAACAACCCACCGCATACGCTCTGTACTCGTCCAAAAGGGCTTCGTATTTATCAATCTCGCCACGGTAGAGCCAAACGATGGCGGAGAGGTTCTTCAACTGCCAAGACGTCCACTCATTGAGCGTCGTGCTCACAGCAGTGTGATAGCGCTGCGCATCGATGAAGAGCACCTTGTCGCGCAGCTCGTAAGGCTTACCCTTGTCGAGGAACCAGAGCGTGCAGGGTAAGCTTTTCGTGTAGAAGAAGTTGTTGCCCACGTAGAGCATCACGTCCACATCGCCGGATTCTACAAGTTTACGCCTCTGTTGCTTCTCGGAATTCGAGTCCGTTGCCGAAGACGCCATAACGAAACCAGCACGACCCTTTTCGTTCAGATATGAGTAGAAGTAGTTGATCCAGAGGTAATTCGCGCCGCTTGTGGAGACCTCGCCCTTCTTGTTCTCTTTGGGAACGCCCAAGGGCATGCGCCCAGCGTCTATCGCCCGCGACCATTTCACCTTGTCAACGTTAAAGGGAGGGTTCGCAGCAACGTAGTCGCACTTGCCCTCGAGGTCGTGAGCGTCATGATAGAAGGAGTTTGCCTCGTCGCCCGATTTGATGATGCCCTGCATGCCGTGCACGGCCATGTTCATAAGACAGAGCTTCGCGTTGTAGTTCACTTTCTCCTGACCGTAGTACATCATAGACTCTGCTGGATTACCACCATGCTCGCGAACATAGTCGGAAGCTGATACGAACATACCACCCGACCCGCAAGCGGGATCGAGCATTTGCCCACGTCTGGGCTCAAGGATGTTCATGATCATACGGACGAGGGACTTCGGTGTGAAGAACACGCCATCATCGCTTGCTACCAGGGGCGCGAACTTGTTGAGGAAGTATTCGTAAATGCGACCAATGATGTCGTCGCCTTCTTCATCAAGCGCCCTGTTGTTGAAGATGCGAAGAACTTCCCTAAGTATGTCGTTGCCAAGTTCGGTGTAGGTATCGGGTAAGACACCATGGAGATTGGGATTGCCTTTGGCGATGGCGGCCATTGCGTCGTTTACGGCTTTACCAATATCTTTGTCATCCGGAAGGTCTAACAGATAATCGTACCGTGCCTCTTCGGGCAGATACATCGCGCCTTTGGCTGTATAGTCAGCGGGGCCTTTTGGGGGTTTCCTGCCTTCAATCTTTGCACGTTTCTCATCAATCTGCTCATCGACACGCTTAAAGCGACCCCATGCATATCGCAAAAAGATAAGCCCGAGCACAGGCATACAATACTCCTGACTCGACAGCTTGGAGTTCGCTCGTAGCTCATCTGCCGCTTCCCAAAGCTCAGCTTCAAGCTTGGTAATATCTGCCATGCGTTACTCCTTCACTAACTCTTTAAGGCAAGTGCTGTTTTTCTTCTTGAGACTCCAAACCAACAACCTTTAGGGCTTAGTAAACTCTGCGTTTTACCTAAAGGGCGATATGAGTTGTAAGCTCTAGAGCAAAACCTCTGTGACGCTGGTAATCCTCCGATTTATACCGCAGGTAAACAAGTAATTCTCCAAACATTTATTTTACCCGATGAACTAACGATCCCAACAGTTGATACTTACCTATCGAAAAAGCTATTTCAGAGGGCGATCCTTGCCAGGCGTGTCGGAGATTGTTCGGAGGCCGTTTTCTGGCGGCTGAGCAAGAGGGAACCAGTATTTCCATGCTCCCAGTTTATGTGCACCCGTCACTTGGCTCACACGACGAAACGCATTGCGTGGAATAAACGTTCGCAACCGTTTGCCACTACCGACTTCCAAAGAGACACCGCCCTGCGCAAGTGCCTCAATCACGAACGTAAGACAGTTGTACGAAAAGAGATCATAAACGCCAGGATTCGCTCGCTTTTCTTCGGCAAATGCGCGTATCTGATCGAAGGATTCTTTCGTGCACCAGAGCGCAAGAGCCGCGTTCACATGCTCGTTCCAGTAATTGCCAGGCTGTCCATGCACGATCCAACCCGATGAAGCCTCAATCTGCGCGAAGGTGAGAGGGTGCTCAAGACAGGCCATGAGCGCTGGTGCTTTAATAGCAGTACCCTGCCGATAGAACGAATATGTTTCAAGCGCGCCATCCATCGGACCCAGAGCCAATATCACGTGGCCGAAATCATAAGCGGCTTCAAGATTGAAGAGCAAATAGACACTAAAAGCGTCCGAAGGCGCAGGCGTTTGAAGTTGCTTCGGAATCTCTTCACGCTGCTGATCGGCATGAGAGCGATCCAGTATATCAAGGCTAAAGCCCTTCACGTAATCCCCTTCCAATCGCTCTGTCATGCTTTCACGATCGCCCCTTTCGCAGAAGAGCGAAGGTGAAGCTGCGAAAGAAATCGAGACGATTCATGTATATCAAAGAATCATGAGCGGACATCAACTATATCTTATACGTGCAACTTGCGAACATTCGCTGATACTATTAAACCATGTGTAAAAGATGCATCATATTCACCTACGACGAAGTGCTCGACATCGTAATGAAACTCGAGGTTGGAGCTCCGCTGAACTTCAGCCCCGACTGGCCGGTTCGGACGACTGAGGCTTATCCGAAGTCGGTCGCTCCGCTCATCGTGCCGAAGTTTGATACTGCTACGCAATCATCAACTTCGATGACTGCGCCATCTGACGCACTCTCTCCCGCTTTCGCACCAGGATCGCTAGGAGCACGGGAGCTTTCGTGGGGATTCGAGGAATCCTGGAAACCAGGTGTCGTATTCAACACGCGCATCGAAAGCGCCACAAAACCTACCTGGCAAGAGTCCATGCAACACCGACGCTGCATTCTTCCCGTTCCTGCCTTCTTCGAGACGCACCGGGAGGAAACCTACCCCTCGCCCAAAACTGGAAAACCCATCAAACGCCAATACGAATTCCGTGTTCCTGGGCAGGACATCATCTTCATCGGTTGCACCTGGCGCGGGGATGCCTTTTCTATGGTGACAACTGAAGCAAACACAGACATGGCACCCATCCACCATCGCATGCCACTCATTGTGCACCAAGAAGAGCTGCCACTTTGGTTCGGCCCGGATTACCAGCAGCTTGCCGACCGATCCAAGATTCGACTGGAAGCACGACCTACTTGATCTCTTGCAAGAGCGCAGAGTGTTAGCACCTCAATACAAGGCAGAGCGGAGGAGTTCGAAGAGGGTCTTGTCATAACCCATATCATCGCGCGCAGAATCTATCAGGGTCTCCCAGACAAGTGCCGCAAGAGCTTCAGGAGCCAGCGCACCTGTTAGTCGATCCTGCTTGATCTTTGGATCGCTAAGCAGCGCCCGTTCGATCCCCGCACGCGCGTGGATAAAGCTTTGCTGCTCTCGCTTCTGCGCCGAAAGGCGATCGCCTTCGCTGAGCGCAGAAAGATCAGAGAGGAAGTCCTTCCTGAATTCTTTGAGCGCGCTCTTGAGGCTTTGCGAAAGCGCCTCGCAAAAAGCGATGAAATCATTACCTTCATGCGCCGCAAGCGTCTTCATGGTTTCCGCGAAGGCTCGCTGCCAGAACATACCTACCACATCGTTGATCAGCTCGGTCTTGCTCGCATACAAGTTGTAGACCGTCCCCACCGAAACATCGCAGGCAGCAGCGATCGAACGAATACTGAGCGATCGAAGCCCCTGTTCGCAGGCAAGCTGATAGGCCTGCTCGAGTATTTCTTCGCTGGTGATAACTGATCGTTTGCCCATTTCAAGCGTCCTTAGATCGGGAATATGACACCAGTATAACGACATTATGAACTTCGTTCAAATATCTTGACAGCGCACAAAATGATTCTAAAATGAACAGTGTTCAATAACTGAATCATGTTCATTTTACGAGCACTGAATAAAAGATCGCCCTCTATCGAAGAGACGGTCCTAAGAAAAGAAATGAGGTCATCATGTCACCGCTTCTTATTCTCTCAACGATCGCGATCAGCGCCGCGCTCGTGTTCTATACCTGGGGAGTTTTTGGAGAGCGCCGCAGCGGCACGCTCACACGGAAATACGTAACGCTCTTTTGGATCGGACTTGCCTGCGACACAACGGGCACGCTGATGATGAGCTCCATGGCCGCGCAAACTGCTGGCGGCATGGGCGTCCATGGCATCACAGGCGTAGTAGCTATCGTCCTAATGCTTATTCATGCAACGTGGGCAACGTGGACCTATTTGCGCGGCAGCGAACAGGCGCAAAAGCGCTTCCACACCTTCAGCACAGTGGTCTGGCTTGCCTGGCTCATCCCCTACATCATCGGCATCTTGATGGGTATTCCCGCGATTCATCTGAAAGCAGTGTGCGCTGCTGGTACGAGCGTGATCGTCGTAGCTCTTCTGAGCGTGATCCTCGCGCTCCCCCGCCACCGTCGCTATCAGTAGGATGCGTCTTCTGCCAACCCGAACGTCTTGCTACTTCCACAAGAGCAAGGCGTTCGGGTCGCGCTCAAGGCAAAGGTCACGCAATTGATCGAGCTCGTCCTTGTAGTCGGCAGGATCATCCGATTCGTCGCGATAGTCGAGCGTCTCCAGCACCTCGACCGCAAAACCCTCTTCGCCGTAGCGCTCCCACAACTCCAGGAGATGTCGATTGGGATGATAGCCTGAATTCAGCTTGAACGTCACGCTGTTGGTGTCAGCCGAGATGTTGCGCGATGCCAAGAGAAAGCTTTCCCCCGTAGGCTCACAGCGAAACGCCAGCACACCCATAGGAGGCCGGCTGTTGCGATACGCTTCCTTCAGTTCTCGTTTGCGCTGTTCGTCCATTGGTCACTCCTGCTTTATCTTCCATGATATAAACTACTCTGAGGTTCTGATTCTACCAAGAAGCCAAGCCGTCCTTCGGTGTTTTGTTCAGGGCGATCCGCTATGGAAGGAATTCCAACATTACGATGAAGCTTTTCTGGCAAGCGCTCCTGAAATTCCTCTGCGGCGTGGTCATCGTCGGCGTTTTGCTATTCCTACCCGCCGGCACGTTCAATTATTGGAACGCATGGCTGCTCATGGGTATCCTGTTCGTCCCCATGTTCTTCGCAGGCATCGTGATGATGATCAAGAATCCCGCGTTGCTGAAGAAGCGCCTTTCAGCCAAGGAAGAACAGACTGAGCAAAAAAGCGCTATTGCGTTCAGTGACTTGATGTTCATGCTTGGCTTCATCATAGCGGGCTTGAGCTATCGGTTCGGATGGCTCATCTTTCCCTCTTGGGTATCGTGGGTAGGCGCTGGTCTTTTCTTGGTCAGCTACCTGCTCTATGCTGAAGTCCTAAGGGAGAACACCTACTTATCCAGAACTATAGAGGTGCAACAAGGTCAGCAGGTCATAGACACAGGGCTGTATGGCATCGTTCGCCATCCGATGTACAGCGCTACTATCATCCTATTCCTATCTATGCCTTTGGTGTTGGGGTCTTTGCTCTCCTTCGTCATTTTCCTTGCATACCCCGCCATCATCGTGAAGCGACTCAGAAATGAGGAGAAAGTTCTCGAAGCAGGACTACCTGGATATTCAGATTACGAAAAGAAAGTGCGCTATCGCTTGATTCCTTTTATCTGGTAGTGTTGTCCGCATGTGCAAAACACATCATGCTCACCTATGACAGAAAACTCAATATTTTGCAGAACATTAAGCTTTAAGTTCCACCGAACCTGAATTCAGACTCGGCTAGTTCGAACGACTGATAAATCCTACACACGCCCTTCAAGCGATGATCGACTTTCGCATTCCGAGACGAAGTATCTTACTTTCTATTATTTCTGATTCTATTATCGTGAATGATCGCACGTTTCTGATTAAGATCGCCATATTGATTTACAAGCATTTCTCCCAATCTATCTACTTCCTCTTGAGTAATAACAGGCGAAAGCTCTGAGCAAACTGACAAAACTGGAAGCAAGAACCTCGAGGTTTCAGCAAGACAGCTAACATTAACATTGTCTATGAATTTGTCAGCATCAGACTCAAACGACGAAGGATTAACAAAGACAACTTGCTCATAGATTCTCTCAAAAGGAAACTGTGAGACCAACTCATCAAAAGCCACTGCATGGCGAGAATTTTGACTTAATGCATTGCTTTCTTTTAAATCCCACTTGGCAATCTCGGAACCGTCATTGGACTTCCTCTTCTCACCCCAGACAAGAGCTTTTGACAAAATATCCTCGAATGGCGCATTTGCTATGATGTTCTTGTGGCGCCGTTTTACTTCTATTACGAATGCAGCTTGCGTAGTAAGCAATACCATATCTATCTGATCCCAGAAGCTGCGCCCATTTCTGGAATATTCCAAAGGCCGAGGGAGATAAATATTAGGAATAATTTGCGCTCTATATAAAACCGATTCTGGATCAGTTACTTCATCATAGAGAGCTTGAAACACAGCAAATTCGGCAGTGGTACCCGATATCCACTTTTTACCTCGCGGTAAACGCCATACGCCATTGTCGTCATAGCAAGGCTTCAACTCAAAAGGCGCAATAACCGTGCGCTTCAATGGAAATCCCGTCCTAAAATACCATTCTGATAGGTAGTAGCGCATTCGAGCAAACGCTAGAAGGCGAATGTTGAGTCGATGTTGAGTCTTTCGAGCAGCAGAGTATTCCTTTTGCGCATGTTTTAACTTTTTACTGACAAATCTCCGGAAAGGACGCAAGAGAATAAAGCTGTATCGTTCGTACTTATGTTTAAGTTGCTGAAGTTCTTGGGCTAAGCTGTTCACCTGCTTTCGTGTTCTTTTCAGATCTAGCAGAACGCGTGCAGCGTGTTCGTCAAAATCCTTTGGTTTAATGACATGATTACAAACAGGACAACGCCTATTAAGATATCCCCCTACTATCCGTTTGGGGCTGATGCTCGCATCACAAGCCGGGCAAACGCAGTTTATAACGAGCGGAGGTTCTTCAGCTAATCCAGACGCTGAGGCTGTTTTTCTTTTCACTCGACCTCGCTTGCTTGTCATGTGATCAGATCCCTTCATAGCCTAAAATGTGACTTTTTAAAAAGGATAATGAACTCAGGCAACACATGAGTACTTTTAATGGGACATTGATTTATGCGTATTTGCAATAGAATGAACATCTTAGAGCTACCTTATAGAGATGTTCAATTGCGAAAACCTGGAGGTTAATGGAAGACATGAATCCGTGTTTCCAGAATATTAGAATTTTATTGGCAGTTTGGGGGCTGCTTACCATTAAGGGAGATTTGGTCATATTTCTAGCCACAAATTAGGAGCGTGAGAACACATGATATACGGCAAAGTTTCAAATAATGAAAGAGAAAAGCTGTATAAGGATGCATGGAAAACGCCTATTAGCAAGCTTGCCAAAGAAGAAGGTATTTCTGATGTCGCTTTAAGAAAAAGGCTCACGAAGCTCGATATCCCTTTACCGCCCCGCGGATACTGGGCGAAGAACGAGAAAAAGCGCCAGAAAGTCCCTATTCCCCCATTGCCAGAAGTTACCCGCGCTCTTTCTGAGCGTGTTTTTGGTTACGCTATCAAATGCGTTAATGTAGACGTTCTTTCAGATGAGCAGCTTGCAAGTGAGAGTCCTTTTCTGCTTATTACCGAGGAATCCAAACAAGCAATCAAAGATTTTTGTGAGAGCTTCTCCGTAGAGAACCAATTAAGAAAACCAACTCCATGGATACAAAGTCTTATTGACCGAATTGACGAAAAACGAGAGAAAGAACGAGAGAACTTCGAAAGGTATCGATATAGTCTTTGGCACACTCCGCAAAAAGAACGGACAGCCCCATTCGACGTTTCAAAAAAACTTGAAAAGCGGGTCTTACGAATACTAGACTCCCTTGATAAGCGACTCTATGAGATCGAGGGAGAAATCAGCGACGAAGCAGAAAATTGGTATGAAAATGGCAGATCAAAATGGAGTTTAATCCTCGAAGTTCCTTCAGGGAGGTTCCATCTAGCCGTACAAGACAATAACGAAGAAGAGCTCTCCTTCTCCTTCTCAAAAGAGAGAGGAAGCCAGCCTCTTTTCGCTTGCAAAGACAACAAAGAAAGAAAGGTCGAAGAACAGCTCGGAGAAGCGCTCTTCGAGCTATGTATCATTGCTGACAGAAATAGAAGCAAGTACGAACTAAAAAGGCGGCAAGCTAATCGAAAATACGAAGTTGACACTTGGAAAAGAAAGCTGGCAGAGACGAACAAAGCTGAAGAAGAATACAGATCGGCTTTATTGGAACTTTCTGATAACCACACCAAAGCAAAGAGATGTCGCGAGTTTATGGCATCTATAGAAACCATAGCATCCGATACGGAAGATATTGACAATGTTTCATTGCTAAAAGAACTTAAATCCTGGATCGAAGAATACGCTGATGAAATAGACCCGTTTGTTCGCAAGCAGGATGCTTCAGGAATAAAAGATGTATGGAAGCTGAGCGAACTTATCCAAATCAATCGAGCGAGACAGCAAGAACTCTTTGATAATGAACCCTGTTATAGTAACAACGAACTCGGAATCTAGCTTAGACTACGACTAGACCGAGTCTTTTGCCTCTTTTTTTATGACACCAATGTGGCCTTCCGCAATGATGCTGGTAGGCAGAACAATAATAGTAAGAAGGATAATCGATCACGCCTAGCGAAAGCTGCTCGGTCAGCATCTATCAAAAGCAGCCTAGAATGGAAAGAAGCCAGCGAAAGCGAGGAGGTATCATGTTTGATTTTAATCACGGCACCGAAGCGCTCTTTCTTTATGGAGCTTTTCAGCACCTGGAAAAAGAGGACAAAGAGCTTGATGAATTCGAGACAGACAGCGAACCCCGGAGCATGCATTCATCCGCTTCCTTCAACGATGATCTCAAAGGCTCCGACGATTTCGATGATGACGACTTCTTTGATGAATACGATGATGGGTTCGATGATGAGTTCGATGATGAATACAGCGATGAAGATGATGACTTTGATTTCGATGATGAGTTCGACGATGAGTATGAAGAGTACGACGACGAAGATGATAACTTTGACGATGATGATGGAATCGTAGACGAGTTTTAAAAAGGTTACACTCTGAAGAAGATGGATAATCATCTTTGCTATGAGCGAGGCCACCTAAGCAGTTTCCCCTCCTGAACGCGCTGCTTTCGCTCCCCCGCCGCCGTCGCTATCAATAACGAGCTTTAAACACTTCGAGTGTAAGATATCCTTCGCCTGGTAAGGCCCACCACCATTCCGACCAAGGCGCCCATTAGAGCGAACACGATCCAGCCAAAGCCCATCGAAGAAAGCGGGAGCAGTTCGAGCGGAACGATAGTAGCCACATTAGTCACGGCCAGCTCGACCACGACCCCTCCCACGAGCGCACCTATAGCAGCACCTTGATAGACTTCGCGCAGCTTGATCTGCTTCCTGAAGATCAGAAGCACCACCACGGTGATGAAAGGCGGGTACACCACGCCCAACACCGGATCGGCAAAGCGAATGATGTTATCGAGGCCGATATCGCAGATCAGTGCACCTATCACGCAGTCTATGATCAAAAGCGCCTGGTAGGATATCTTGTTCTTGAACAGCCGACTGAAGAAATCCGCAGCCGAGCTTACCAGCGCAACAGCTGTGGTCACGCACGCAAGCGCCACGATCGCACTCAATAGGATCTTGCCCGCATCTCCCAAAACGCTCTCAACGATAGCAACGAGCAGTCCAACCTGCGACATGCCCGTCCCCAGCGACACCGACGTCGCGCCGAGGTAGGTCAATCCGCCATAGACCAGCCCGAGCATCACTACTGCCCCGATGCTCGCACGCGCAAGAAGCGCCGAACTCCTACCGGGATCGGTGTAGCCCTTCACAACGGCAGAATCCAGGATGATGATGGAAAACGCTGCAACCCCGAGAACATCCATGGTCTGATAGCCCGAGCGAATGCCCTCCTGAAATACATAATCCGTTTGAGGTGGCTGAATCTCTCCTATAGGAGCAACGACCCCAGCCACGATCAGCACGAGCACACCGACTAGCAACGTCGGCGTGAAGAACTTGCCGATGATATCAACTACCCGCGACTTCCTGCAGGTGAGCAGATACACGATCACGAAGAACAAGATAGAGAACGGGACCAAAAAGGAATTCGCGTCTTCGCCAAGATAGGGCGCGACCGACAGCTCGAAGGTGGTAGCAGCCGTACGTGGCATGGCGAAGACAACGCAAAGGCACAAGATAGCCACCGTCGTTAGGATCGTGCCGCCGATCTTTCCGAGCGTCCCGTCGAAGGCTCCACGCGGGCCGCCCAAGCGGCTTACCAAGAACACGCCGAGGCACGAGAGAACAGCATCAACGAGCAGGAACCCAACCAATCCCCACGCCCAAAGGTCACCGCTCAGCTGCCCTAAGGTTGGGGGAAATATCAAATTGCCCGCACCGAAGAACATCGCGAAGAGCGAGAACCCGACCACGATCGAGTCTTTTCCGAGCGTCGACTTTCCCTTTGTTCTTCCGATCTGCCTCATGCTGGACCCATCTGTGCAGGCTGTTGTATGCCTTGGATGACTAAATGTTTGAACAGCCTTGATTCTAGAACAAGCAATCGCCAGCTCAGACGCCGCTAACAATCGGTCGATGATTTGTGAACATAAGGAAACCCTGATGGCAGCTCGCTCTTTTCATCGCGCTGCAGAACGCCTTGCCGCGCCACAAAAATGAAACGCTCTCCAGATTCTTTCTTACGAAGCGTTCCGTAACACGCAATCATCAAGACCGTAACGCAAACCTGCCGTCACCAAATTAGAGCTTGCTCGTATCTTAGACTTGAAACGTGTTGGACTTGCAAGAGCGAAACTGGTAACGCACGGCTGGAGGGGTAACAATGAAGATCAACGTACTGAGCGCATATCAAACAACCGCAGAAGAATTCTTCAACAAGATACTCGGATGGAAGGCGACGCTCGTGCTCGACATCCGCCTCAAGAACACGAATCAGCTTTCAGGCTTCACCAAGCAAGAAGATCTCGAATACTTCACCCACGTGATCGCCCATGCCGATTATGTGCACGATGTCGAATACTCCCCCACGAAGTCGTTACTCGATGCCTATTTAGATGCAGGCATGCCCTACGAAGAATATTTCAAGAAGTACGCCGAAGAACTTAAAGCCGATAACGCGATCCCCGATTTCTTCAAGAAATATGGCAGCTACGATTCCATCGCCATCGTGGGAACAGCCACCAAAAAGCGTCATTCCCACGCAGAAGAGCTGCTAAAGCTTTTAAAGGAATACAACCCGAGCATTACCTCGTAGCAGTTAAGTACGCGGTTCTGTGAGCTAACCTTGCGCGAACAGGCGCTCGGTCCCTTCCATGCGCTCGACGATCTTCACGCCGAAGGGGCAATTAGGCTCACAATTCCCGCAGGCAATGCAATCGGAAGCATTCTTGTCCAGCTCGAGATAGTGCGCACGAATGCTTTGCGGTACCGTATCCTGGATCGAAGCCAGATCGGCGAATTTGTTCACAGTAGCGATATCGATGCCCACCGCGCAAGGCTGGCAGTGACCGCAATACGTGCACTGCCCGAAGTATGCTTTGCGCGCAGGGGCATCAGCGATCACCTGGGCAAAGTCGCGCTCCTCTTCGCTTGCCTGCACATAAGCGAGTGCAGCTTGCGCCTCCTCGACGCTCTGGTATCCCGCCAAAACAGAAGCGACCGCAGGACGCGTCAGACAATAATGGATGCACTGAACAGGAGTGAGCGCCTTACCAAACGGTGACTGCTCATCCATGAGCAAACGACCACCGGCATACGGCTTCATCACCGTGAGCGCGATCTCCTTCTCTTCGCACAAGCTATAGAGTTCGGCACGCAAAGGCTCCATTTGCTCGCCCGCTTCTTCGAAATCCCCAAACAGATCGTTCACGTCTTCAGAAGCAGGCATCAGATCGAAGGCAGGGTTGATCGAGAACATGATGACCTCCACCACTTCCCTCCGCGCTGCTTCAAGGGCAACTTCGGGGTTGTGAGTCGAAAGACCAACATGGCGGATGGTTCCCGCACGCAACAGCTCTTGTACATACTCATAATAGGGACCATCTAGGCAGGCGCGGAATTCATCCACACTATCGATATAGTGCATCATGCCTACTTCGAAGTGGTCAACGCCGAGCAGTGCAAGCTCATCTTCGAAGGCAGGTTTTGCCAATGCCACATCACGGCTGCGAAGATACTGACCGTCCACCCAGCAAGCACCAATATGCCCCTGGACGATCCATTCATCCGTGTGGCCCTTCATGGCATAGCCAAGGTTCGCACGAATATGAGGATCGGGCATCCAGCAGTCCAGATAGTTCACGCCTGCTTCACGCAGCACCTCAGCGATGGCGCGCGTTTCTTCCGGCGTTCCCGTCATCCACTCAGGACCAAACCCGATCTCGCTGACCATAAGTCCCGTCTTGCCAAGCTTTCGATAGTTCATGCGAACACTCCTCTAAGCGACATAGTGTCGTTTGATGAGACCATTATAGAGGATGGACGATCGGACTACCACCGAATAAAGACAGCTGTGCAGTTTGTCCATATCGCCAAGAGCGAAATCGTTCCCGGCTGATTGCCATGCAGATGAGTGCGAACGAGCTGTGCATCATCCAGACAGGTAGTCGTAGGGTGTCTTGCGAGCGATGAAGTGAATGCACTGAGCGAACGCACAGGTTCGCGCCAAAGCCGTCTTGCGGTACGGGAGTAAGAGCAACTACGAAGCAATGATCTCGGGTGAAGTTGCGAACTTGCCCTCGATCGGCGCGGCGCATTCGTAAACAAGCCCCATTGCGGGTCCCACATGCACGCCGATCACGGGGCTTGCAGGAAGCACCATCACGGTCTTGCCAACCAGTGGATCGATCACATCGCGTGCCCACTCGAACGCAGGAACGCACGAGCCGATATAGTGAACGGCAACATTGTGCAACCCATGGTTCTCCACATCGCGCTTGAACACGTCGACCATCTTGGCAAGCGCTTTCTTTTGGGTTCTCACCTTGGAAAATGTTGCAGCCTCACCATTCTTCACCGTAAGGATAGGCGAGATGTTCAACATGTTGCCCAACAGCGCCGAAGCCTTCCCTATCCTGCCGCCCTTCTCTAGAAATTTGAGCGACTCAGGCGCGAAGATGAAACGCGTCGAAGACATCGCACGCGTGGCCGCCTCGACGCACTCTTCAAGGCTTCCGCCCGCATCACGTGCCTCGCATGCTGCGACGACCACCCAGCCTAGCTCCATGCAATTGGTCATGCTGTCGATAAGCGCATATTTGAAATCAGGATGGCGCTTGGCAGTTTCTCTCGCCGCACGCGCAACTCCTTCGAACGTGCCTGACATCCTGCCACTGATGAAGATTCCAAGCACTTCGTCGCCTGCTGCGGCCGCCTCTTCAAGCGCAGTCTCTATGCTCAACGCTGAAGGCTGGCTTGATGTGGGAATATCATCGGCCATCTCGTAGATATCGGCATAGAACGCATCGAGGTCCATCTCGCCTTCCACGTGACTAACGCCACCACGATTGACCACAAGGTTGAGCAGATGGATGCCAAGTTTCTCACGCAGATCTTTCGGAAGTGATGAAGTGGAATCAGTGATGATGCGAATCATAGGCTAAGCTCCTTCAAAAGAAGTTTTAGATCGGTCAATTCGTTTCACGCTATTCATTGCGCATTCGCTTCGTCTGAGCACTGCCCTGCTGCTCAGCGCTCGACGAGTCCAGCCCCGCAAGCTGTTTCGGACGTGCGTGGATGCCAATGCCGAGCGCACCGGGCCCCGTGTGCACCGCAACAGAGAAGGGCAGCCGGTTGAAGAACACCTTTGCATCAGGAAACTCTGCTTTCGCTCGCTCGAGATACTCCAACTCGCGCTCAGGATCTATCCCTGCGCTCGCAACCCCCACCACCAGCTCGTCCTCTTTGAGATCGAACTCTTTCTTGGCATCGTGTTTGGCTGCTGAGAACATCTTCGCCACCGCCTTCTTCATGCCCCGCTCCTTCGAGAACGGCTCGATCTGGCCGGTTCGAATAGACAGAACGGGCCTTACTTTCAGCACGGAAGCGAGCGCCGCAGCAGCAGGCGTGACCCTTCCGCCGCGCACGAGATAGCCCAGATCATCGACAGCAAGATAGATGCTCGAAAGCTTCGCCCTTCGCTCAAGCTCCGACTTGATATGAGCCGCCGGCATTCCCTGATTCGCCATCGCAAGCGCATCTTCAACGGCTGCTCGCAAGGTCACCGAAACGCGTCCGTTGTCCACCACCGCAACGCGCCCTGAATAGTTGGCGGCAGCAAGCTGGGCGGATTCGCAGGAATGGCTGAGTCCCGAAGACATCGGCAAGTAGACCACGTTATCGAACCCCTCATCCAAAGCCTCTTCCCATGCAGAGCACACGACCCCCGGAGAAGGCTGCGAGGTCGTTACCGCTTTGCCCTCGGTCAGGCTCGCGAAGAAATTCTCGCTCTCAAGATCAACCCCTTCAAGATAGATCTCCCCATCTATCAGCACGGGCATCGGGATGGAGCGAATGCCCATCTCCGCTGCTTCCTCGGTCGATATCCCGCTATTCGTGTCCGTTATCACCGCTGTGCGCATGCTGCCTCCTGACTTCATCTGTTACAAATTGTAACGTTTGACAGAACGGTCTTCTGCCCCGCGATGCAGAGTGTTACAGAAAGGCGCAAATTGTTCAGCAAGAAAGGTGAGGAAGCGCGTGAGCCGAGTGGTTGTAATGCGATCAGTGAAACCGGTCGCATAGCCAGCTCGAGCTGTCCGTGAGATACCTTGCGAAACCGCGAAGACTCCGAGCCCTACTTGCGGCTTACAGCAGAGCCACTAATTGCTGGCAGAAGGGATGGCCGTATAGAATCGCCCGAGCAGCTCGGCCATCTGCCGCGGTGACTCCCTGAAACCACGCTTAGCCCAAAGCGGATAGCACGCACAGAGCGAGCCCGCAAAAGCCGTTAAGATGTAATTGCCCTCAGGAGTGCCATTCCCATAGCGGCCGATCAGGAAATCGGAGATCGATTTCACGAGCAACCCCGTGAACCCACAGCGAAACAGACAATTCATGAGCGCTGCATTGTTCTTGAAGAATTCGAAGCACGTGCTCAAGTGGCCAACATCATACCAAAGTGTTCCCGCTTTCAAGAGCGGTTCGGTGACACGCGCATAATCTGCGATGACCTCTTCAAGCCGAGCAGTGAAGACCTCTTCTTTGGAATCGTAGTTGCGATAGAACGCCATGCGCGAAACGCCCGCAGCTTGGCAAAGCTCTGTTACACTGATGGAAGAGAGCGCCTTTTCCTGCGTAAGCTTTACGAGAGCTTTCGTGATGCACGCACGCGTTTCTGCACGCGCCGGGTTGACTGCTCGCGTCTCCTGCGCCATAACGAACAATCTCCCGCTACTGGTCAGCACCACACGGGAAGGCTGCTTCGATGAGCGCACGATCTCTCACCACGGTCTCGAAATAGCGGAAGCCTCCCGCGAAGTTGTATGCATCAAAGCCATTACCTGCCAGGATGCGACACGCCACATAGCTACGTAAACCGCTCTGACAGATCACGTAGACGGGCTTTTCGCGGTCGAGCTCACTCATGCGCTCGCGCAAGGAATCGAGCGGGATGTTCATAAACCCAGGAATACGCCCGAACGCGATCTCGGCAGGTGTGCGTACATCGAGCAGCGTTATCTGCCCGCGCTCTCCCTTCTCTTGCAGTTCTTCAAGCTGACCTAAGTACCACTGCTTCACGATGCCTTCTTCGATGTTCTCGATCATGAAACCCGCCATGTTCACCGGGTCCTTCGCTGAAGAATACGGTGGTGCATAAGCCAGATCGAGGTCTTTGAGCTCGGTCGCGCGCAGACCCGCGAAGATAGCCGTTGCCAGCACGTCAATGCGCTTATCCACGCCCTCATACCCTACGATCTGGGCACCTAACAGGCGATACGTCTCCTTCTCAAACACCACTTTCATGGTCATGAGCTTACCGCCCGGATAGTAGCCCGCGTGGCTCATGGGCGAGAGGATCACGTGATCAGCCTCCAGCCCCGATGCTTTCGCCACCGTTTCATTGACACCTGTGGAAGCCGCCGTGATATCGAAGACCTTGATGACGCTGCTGCCTTGCGACCCGCGATAGGTGCTCGGAATGCCGCAAATGTTGTCAGCCGCGATGCGCCCCTGCTTGTTCGCGGGACCCGCTAGCGAAATGAGCGTCTCTTCGCCCGTTACCAGGTGCTTCACCTGCACGGCATCGCCCACCGCATAGACATCGGGCGCGGAGGTTTCCATGTGATCGTTCACCAAGATGCTGCCGCGCACACCCATTGCCAGGCCCGCCTCTTGCGCAAGGTGCGTGTCGGGCGTGACGCCAATGGCCAGCACCACCATGTCAGCCGGGATCGAGTCGGTATCTGCGAGAAGCATCTCCACGCCATCGTCCGTTTCGCGAAAGCCTTCCACGGTATGACCGAGCGCCAGCTTGATGCCATGCTTGCGCGCCTCGGCGTGGATAAATGCCGCCATGTCGGGGTCGAAGGGCTTCATGAGCTGCTGCGGACGCTGCACGATAGTGACCTCCATGCCGATCTCGCGCATGTTCTCGGCCAGCTCAAGCCCGATGAAACCGCCGCCCGCGATCACTGCCGTGCGCGGATGGTGCGCATCGATGAAATCCTTCATGCGGAACGTATCTTCCACGGTGCGCAGCGTGAACACGTGCTCAAGCCCTACCCCCGGAAGACGTGGCTGCGTGGGCTTCGCACCCGGGGAGAGGATGAGCTTGTCGTACGATTCCTCGAACACTTCGCCTGTTACCAGGTTCTTCACAGTAACCTTCTTCGCCTGAACATCGAGTGCGGTCACCTCATGGTTCACGCGCATATCCACGTCGAAACGCGCGCGGAAACTCTCGGGCGTTTGAAGCGTGAGCGCCTCAGGATCAGCGATGGTGCCACCAATGTAATAAGGTAGTCCGCAGTTGGCATAGGAAACATAACCCGAACGCTCGAACACGATGATCTGCGCGTGCTCGTCCAACCGACGAAGACGCGCCGCTGCCGTTGCACCACCTGCTACTCCACCAACAATGACCACTTTCATGCCTACCTTCTTTCTACGCGTACTTTTTAAGCCTATACGTTGCGTCTCTACTCGATACTGAAACAGCCCCAAGGAACAACGCGCGCCATTTCCGTCTGGTACTTACTGCGAGACACAGAGCATCGTGGCCCAAGCGCCCGCTTACCTGAACGCGCGCTAGACCTGCTCTTCCTTCTTCATATTGATGTACTCGAGCAGTTCGCCACGCTTATGGATACCGACCTTATCGTAGATATGCCGGATATGCGTATTGACCGTATGCGGTGAGATGACCAGCTTGTTCGCGATGATGTTCACGGTATTACCCCGTGCGATCAGCTTCAGGATCTGGCCTTCGCGCTCTGAGAGCTTGAACTCTGCGATGATCTGGGAACAGATCGTATCGATCTGCGAAGGAGCAACGGGTGCTGTGGTGAGCGCGATGAAGCGCGGCTCCAGCTTTCCGACCGGCACCAGCACGAACGCCAGGATGCAGATGAAGAGGAGCGTGGTGGGCGTGACCGCAAACTGCGCGATATCAACGTGGCGTTCGTAGAAAAGCCCCAGGCAATTCCCCAGCGCAATGCCGATGCGGATCGAAGCGACTGAGAACGTGACCGCGAGCGCCGGCGCGAAGAAGCCACGGCGCATAAGCGTTCCGAAGTACATGATGAGCGAGATCTCCAAGAGCGATGACACGCTCAAACCCACCACGAAGGCGAGCGGATAGAGCGATTCGTGGCTCTGGAACAAGGTCAGTCCCACGATGGCGAAGACCAAATAGTACGGGAAGAGCTTGAACATCGAGGCCTTCGCCTTGAAGAGAACCGAAAGCCCCGAGACGAGCAGGATCAGCAGGGCACCCGTTACCACGCCGATCACGAAGATGTACTCTCCTACCGAAAAATGCTCCCATGGCACGATCGCGACCAGATAATAGCAAGCCACACCCGTAAAGCAACCAACGCTACAAACCGCCAGCACGCTCGAGAATGCTGGCTTGACCGTATCGCGCGGCAAGAGCACCGGGTAGGTGGTAGGAATCTTCTTGTGTGCGTAGAGGAACACACCCGACAGCGCCGCGAGCAACATGACGAAGAGCGGCGAGAAATCAGCAGGGATGAACAGGCTTACGACCATCACCACCAGCACGGTCGCGCCGAACGTGGTGCCGATATGCACCACCGAGAAGTTCGCTCGTGCGCGCGTCAAGGATTCGCCCCATAAGATCCACATCAAGCCCTCAAGGCCGCCAGCGACGAAGCTGAATATGTAGATCACGTACGTAGAACTGGTGATAGGTGCTCCATAGAGCAGCAGAGCGGTCGCAACGATCAGAAGCACCGTAACGATCCTCATGACCCACGGGTAATCAGAAAGATGGCGCTTACGCCCCAAGAAGACCACGGTCACGATCATGAAGAATGCCGTACCAACCAGATTCCAGAGCCATGCCACCGTGACGCTGGCAGCCAAAAGATCGGTCTTGAAGAAGCTCGACGGGCAGAACCACATCAGATAGTGATAGGCCATCAAAAACGAGAAACCAAGGTACTTGAGCGCTGGATGAACAGTGATCAAGCGATCAACAACGGGTTGCCTCGTAGTATTTTTTGGTGATTCGCCCAAAGTGTTCTCATCAACACTCTGAATCGGCTCATGCTCTTCCACTTCGTCAAGAGCTGATCGAGTATCTTGCATAGTGATCTACCTTTTTCGCTACCTTTCCTCAAAACGAACGCGCACGGCTTCTTCGCTGGATTTTTCATTCTTTGTATAGTATCAGCATACAGAACATAAGGTCAGAAGCATCACTAGTTTTTCAGTATGTCGCTCGCTCACCAAAAAAAGTTCACTCCCCACTTTGGTCGCAACCTCATAATCCCTTGCATCATGTGATGCGCTCATGAACGTGTTCAAGCAAGATGATCCCGTCGGTAAATGCTGGCAGCTTACGTCTTTTTCGTTGGTTCATAAGATCCAGTTCGCGAGCGAATCACAGTAAAGCGACAAAAGGACAACGGATCGTAAAACTGGGCACTATGAGATAACGAACGTAAAACGAAGTAAGCAGAGGGGAAACAGAAGGCGGCACTCTGAAGAGTAGCCAAGGAAAAAGGAAAGGGGACGCTAATGTCACTCCTAGCAAAGAGCAAAGGTGAGGTGACGTACCGCGACATCTCAACGCTCCACAAGTGGGCGCTCGTGATCTTGATCTCGATGGGATCATCGATCATCTACGCGCCAATGTATTTGAAGAATGTATTCTATGATCCGCTGATGCAAGCACTCGGCTGTTCCAATGCAGACCTCGGTCTCATGGTATCCGCCTACGGCATCGCGGCGATGATCTGTTATCTACCTTCAGGCATCGTAGCTGACAAGTTCCGCATGCGTACCCTGGCAACGGTCGGCTTCTTGACCACGGCGGTCTTGGTAGCGATCTACGCCACGCTTCCTTCGGTCCAAGTTTGCTTCGCGCTCTTCGTCGCCATGGGCGTCACCTCCATCCTCATCTGGTGGGGCACGCGCTTCAAGGTCGTCAGGCTTTGCTGCGAAGAAGATGAGTACGCGTCCAAGATCGGTATCTCCTACTCTATCTATGGTGTTACCGGCCTCGTGCTCGGCCTCATCAACGCGGGCATCATTGCTTCCATCGCGAATGCTGCCACCGGCGTTCAGGTCATGCTGATCTTCTTGGCAGTGATCATCGCTGTGCTGGGCATCATCGCTTTCTTCTTGATCCCCGACTTCAAGGGCGAGATCAACAAGGACGCTAAGCTCTTCAGCCTCGCTGAGGCAGTGCAAGCTTTCAAGCACCCCGGTGTTATCTGGGCATGCGTCGCTTACTTCTGCGTTTACGCGGTCTATCAGGGCGCTACCTACACCACGCCGTATCTGACCCAGTGCTTCAATGCAGATGGCAACCTCGTTAACGTGATCGGCCTCATCCGTACCTATGGTATTGGTCTTCTGGCTGGCCCGATCGTCGGCTTCATAGCCACGAAGATCAAGAGTCCTTCGAAGGCCATCATCGGTGGATTCGTACTCGCGATCGCGGTACTGATAGGATTCATCTTCTATCCGCATGATCCTAATGCAGCCATCATAGTATCCGTCATGGTCGTACTGTTCGGCTTCGCAACCTACGGCGCATTCTCGATCGGTTCGTCCCCACTCTCAGAGGTGAAGATCCCGATGCAGATCTTCGGTACTGCAGCTGGTCTGCTCTCCGTGATCGGCTTCCTGCCCGACGTCTTCATCCACACCTGGTACGGCTCCATGATCGACGCTCAGGGTACCGCAGCCTTCAACGGCATCTTCGGTATCGAGATCGGTCTGGCAGTGGTCGGCATCTTCTGCCTGGTCATGTTGCTCCGCTCCATCAAGAAGCACCGCAACGACATCATCGAAGAAGAAGTCGAATCAGAGATCGAAGCGGACGTACAAGCGCAAGAAGCGTAAGGTTCGCACACTCGATCAGGTGATCTTGAGACACGATCACCGAACAAACTCCCCACTGTCTCTGCTCAATCTACCGTCCAAAGGGGTGCCTCCCACCGAAGGCACCCCACCCAAAGAAGGAGAAACTCGTGAATAAGCTTGATGTACTGGCTCGCATCAATCCTCAGATGAAGGCGATCCTCGCAAAAGAGGCCACCCTCGCTGGTGATGCGAATGACACCTCGGTCGGATTCGATATCATGCGTGAGAACTACGTGCTCGGCCGTGAGTTCTGGGTGGAAGGTGGCCCGGTCATGAAGCTCTCCTTCGATGAAGAGCTCACCGGCCCTCATGGCCCCATGGCAGTACGCTTCTACTATCCGACCGACGAAGCGCTTGCTGGCAAGGAAGCTCAAAGCCCAACCACTCCGGTTATCGTCTACGTGCACGGAGGCGGCTTCGTTCTCGGCAACCTTGACACTCATGATCGCATCTGCCGCATCCTCGCCCGCAACACGGGCGCGATCGTGGTGGCAGTCGATTACCGCCTCTCCCCTGAAGCGAAATTCCCTTCAGCCGTGGAGGAGGTCGCCTTCGTTGCGCAGTTCTTGCACGAAGAAGGAGCAGCCTATGGCATCGATACCGAGCGCATGGGATTCGCAGGTGATTCAGGTGGAGCACACCTGAACCTGGCCGCAACCTTCTATTTGCGCGACACCACGGATTCGATCGCTCATATCAAGTGCCTGCTGCTCTACTACGGCTGGTTCGGCCTTACCGATTCTTCATCCATGCGTCTTTTGGGTGGCCCGTGGGATGGCCTTGCCGAAGAGGACTGGATGTTCTATCAGCAGCTCTATGCGAACGATATCGAAGAGCTGAAGACCTCGCCTTACGCGAATCTCTTCTTGAACGATATGACGCACGACATGCCTGCCTGCTATATCGCAGCAGCAGAGTATGACCCGCTGCGCGATGACTCGAGCACGCTCGCAGCCATCTGCGATCAGTATGCGATCCCGTATCAGTTCGAGATGTTCGAAGGCGTGATCCATGCATTCTTGCATTACACCAAAGCGCTCGACGCAGCTAATGATGCGCTCGAGCACGGTGCCACCTTCTTCAAGGAGCAGGTTGGCATTGCAGAACCCGGCCTTGCCTAGCACGGCCGCCCTACCCCATTAGCGACACGCTTGCTATACAAGCAAGCTGGCGATCGTCTTGATGTGGTTCACGGGGGCAAACAGTGAACTCCACCAAGACAATAAGGAAGAAGTTTGCTACCGCGAAGTGCGCAGTAGCACCCCAAAAGGAGGAAAACAATGGATTTCAAACTAAGCGTCGACCAGGAACTCATCGTCCAGGCTTATCGTGAGTACATGGAAAGCGAGCCCTGGGATCAGTACTTCCAGGAGTGCGACGAAAAGCATGAGTACCCGCTTCGCTGGGTGAAGGGTCTGTGCGATCTCGGTTTCGATCAGATCATGCTCCCCGAAGACCGTGGCGGACTCGGCCTTGAGCAGCCGCTGGTCACCCTCATGGCAGTCTATGAGGTGCTCGGTCAGTACGGTGGCCCGACCTACGTGCTCTATCAGCTGCCCGGCTTCGAGACCATCATCCGCGAAGGCACGCCCGAGCAGATCGATGCGGTCATGGCATATCTGGGCACCGGCGAGCAGATCTGGAACTCCGCTTGCACCGAACCAGGCGCAGGCTCCGATGTCTCTGCTCTCACCACCAACTACAAGCGTCGCGACGGTCACATCTACCTGAACGGCACCAAGACCTTCATCACCTCCTCCAAGGGCGTGAAATGGCTCGTCGTCATGGCGAAGAACGCCGATGACCCGAGCGTCTTCACCGAGTTCATGGTGGACATGAGCAAGCCGGGCATCGAACTGGGCCCGCTGGACAAGCTCGGTCTTCGCATGGATAGCTGCTGCGAGGTCTACTTCAACGACGTGGAACTCGATGAGTCGGATATCTTCGGCACGGAAGGCAACGGCTTCAACCGCGGCGTCTCCGACTTCAACTTCGAGCGCTGGCTGGTAGGTGCCTGCGACTACGGCAACGCCATCTGCGCGTATGAAGATGCGCTGCGTCACGCCAATCAGCGCGAGGCATTCGGCAAGACCATCGGTCGTTTCCAGCTCAACCAGCTCAAGATCACCGAGATGACCATTCGCCTGAACGCCATGAAGAACATGCTCTATGAAGCAGCTTGGAACGCTGATAACAACAATGGCGAATTCGACGCCGGCGAAGCAGCAATGTGCAAGTACTACTGCGCCAACGCCGCCTTCAAGGTAGTCGACGATGGCATGCAGATCATGGGCGGCATCTCGGTCGCGAGCGAGCATCGCATCAACCGCTTCTGGCGTGACCTGCGTGTCGACCGCATCTCCGGCGGTACCGACGAGATGATGATCCTCACCACTGCAAAGAACGCCCTGAAGAAGTATCGCTAGGCCTTAGCTTCGAACCTAAGAGAAACCACAAGGAGGAACCTCATGGCAATCCCAACTGAAAAACCAAGCTTCGGTGTCTTGGATGATGTGAAGGTCGTCTTCGCCGCCATGGAAGAAGCAGTGCCGCGTGCCTGCAACATCATGGCTGACTGGGGCGCAGATGTGACCTGGCTCGAGAACACGGGCTACGGCGATACGGTCCGCGACGCGAAGAACGCAGCTCAGGCTGAACGCCGCAACTGCCGCTCGGTCGCGCTCAACCAGTTCACCCCCGAAGGCAAAGAAGTGCTCTTGAAGATGCTCGCAGACACCGATATCTTCTTCGAGTCTTCTAAGGGCGGCACCTGGCAGCGCAAGGGCATCACGGACGAGGATCTGTGGGCCGCGAACCCCAAGCTCGTCATCGTGCACTGCTCAGGATTCGGCGCCTATGGCGACCCGGATCGCGTGAAGCGCGCCGCCTACGACGGCACGGTCGGCCCGTATGCAGGCTTCACCTGTCAGAACGGCACGCCCGAGCAGCCCATGATCACGATGCCCTACTCCGGCGACTACATCAACAGCTACCTGTTGATCGCAGCAACGCTCGCAGCACTCCACAAGGTCGAACGCACCGGTCAGGGCGAGAGCATCGACTGGGCGATGTACGAGGGCATCATGTACATGAGCCAGTACTACCTAGTCGATTACCTGAACGACGGCGTGAAGTGGCCGCGTGCAGGTGCTCGCAACCAGAACCTCTGCGGCATCGGCGTCTACAAATGCGCTGATGGCTTCATCGCACTGAACCTCTTCGGCATCCGCCAGAACAAGTGGATGCTCGAGACCTTGGGCATGGGAGACGTATGGGGATCTCCTGAGGTGCCGGACGATACGGCATCGCTGTGGCTCTCCATGCCGATCGCACCTGAGTTCGAGAAGCGCCTCGAGGCATGGCTTGCCGAGCGCACCAAGCTCGAGCTCGAGGACGTTCTGGCTGAACAGGGCATCGCTGCTCAGAGCGTCTATGAGTTCGAGGACATGGTGGCAGACGAGCATATGAAGATGCGTGGCAACTTCATCGAATGGGAGACCAAAGATGGCGACACCTTCAAAGGCCTCTCCCCCATGCCGCGCTTCGAGCAGACGCCTGGCCAAGTGTGGCGCCCGATGCCTGAGCAAGGTGGCGACACCATCGATGTGCTCACCAAGCTCGGCTACACGCCCGAGCAGATCGACGAGCTGATCGCGGCCAACGTGGTCAAAGCGGGCTAGCTCACCGCCTGGCAACAGTGCCAAGCTTCACGGGTTGCGCGCGCCGCCGCGAGCTGCAGCGCTCCCGATCTTTCCAAACGATCCCCTCCGGTCACCTGCCCCGGAGGGGATCTAGGGGGGGATCCTTAGGCAGGTCTTCTTCTCATCACGAACGAGCGCTCAAAGGGTCAGGCGCAAGCGTTCACCATGAGCTTTCAGAACACACGGGCTCGGTCCCGACCATGAACGCCAGATAGCACTGCCACGCATGCGTTCGTTATGAGAAGGGGAAATGAAAATCTACCAGCATCTTTTCGTAGGAGGGGACGAAAATGGCCGACATCGTAGGAAACGAAACGCTCCGTGACCTGTGGCAAAGCGTGGTCGAGCGCAAGGGAAGACGACACTTCCTCACGTTCCAGAACCGCGTAGGCGATGTGTTCGAATACACCTATGCCGCATTCGACGAGGATGTCAACCGTATCGCTAATGTGTTTCTCGATCTCGGCATCGAGAAGGGCGATCACGTGGCCCTTCACCTCCACAGCTCACCGGAATTCTTGATGTGCCTGTTCGGCCTTGCGAAGATCGGCGCGGTGGCAGTGCCCATCAACGAGCAATATCTCGCTGACGAAGCCGAGTACATTCTGGAGAATTCGGACGCGATTTGCGTCGTGGTCGAGCCGCTCTTCTACGAGACGTACCAGGAGCTGCTCGCACGCGGCCATTACTTCCCCAAAGGCGTGGTAGTAGCGCGCGCGGGCACTGAATCTCCCAAGAGCAATATCGATTTCTCGAGCATCTACACACCGCTCGGCACGGTCGAAGAAGGCCAGCAGGGCATCTACGATTTCTGGATGATGCGCTGCGAACAGAGCGCGATCCTGCGCGATTCCTGCGAGCTTGCCTCCGACGATCCCGTGCAGATCATCTACACCTCAGGCACCACCTCCCGCCCGAAAGGCGTGGTGCTCACGCACGCGAACATGGTGTTCTCGGGGTTGTATGGCGATTGGGAGGTCTCGCTGCGCGGCAGCGATCGCGTGCTGACCTCGATGCCCGCGTGCCACTCGAATTTCCAGCTGGCCGCCCTGATGCCTGTGATCACCGCAGGAGCCTCCCTCATCATCGTCGAGAAGTATTCGGCAACCCGCTTCATGAAGCAGATCCGCCATTACAAGGCCACCGTCATCCAATGCGTTGCCATGATGCTGCGTACGCTGCTTCTCCAACCGGTCGACCCTGAAGAGAAGAACCACTGCGTGCGTGAGGTGCTCTACTTCATCCCCATCACCGATGCGGAAAAGGAAGAATTCGAGCAACGCTTCAACATGAGGATCATGAACACCTACGGATCAACCGAATCGATCGGCTGGGCTATCACCGACCCGCCCGTTGGCGCACGTAACTGGCCTTCGGTGGGGCGCGCAGGACTCGGCTACAAGGCGCGCATCTGCGACATGAATGATAACGAACTGCCACCTGGCGAGGTTGGCGAGATCCAGATAAAAGGCGAGCGTGGCCGTTCGGTGATGCTCGAGTACTACAACAACCCCGAAGCGACCGAGAATACCTTCAGCGTCGACGGCTGGCTCAAAACAGGAGATCAAGGTTATCAGGATGATAACGGTTGGTTCTACTTCGTCGATCGCAAGGTTAACATGGTTAAGAGGTCAGGAGAGAACATCTCCACTACCGAACTCGAGGAGATCCTCGAACAGCATCCTGCCATCGCTGAGGCTGCGGTGATCGGCGTTCCTGATCCGATCCGCGATCAAGCCATCAAGGCGTTCGTTCGCTTCGCACCAGGCGAGAGCATGACGCTTGCGGAAGTCGAGCAGTACTGCAAGGACCACATGGCATCGTTCAAGGTCCCCACCTTCTACGAGGTCGTTGAAGATTTCCCGCGTACTTGCAGCATGAAGATCGAGAAGAAGCTCTTAAGCTGACCACGCGGAAAGCGAGAACTTGCACCCAGTTTCGCTCCGCACTGCGCAGGCGATCATACGCTTCTGCGCGCAAATGATGAGAGAGGTTGATGAACGCCATGGCGATCAGTACCGAAATCGTTGGAAAAGAGTTCGGCCCCTTCGTACGCTCGTACGATTTCAGGGACTTGGAGATCTGTGCGCTCGGCTGCAATGCGGGCTACGACGGCATCACCGATCTTGAATACCTCAACGAAGGCGATGCGAACGACCCCCATCTGGCGGTCTTGCCCATCTTCGGCGTGCCGCTCACAGTGAACGAAGAGATGACGCGTACGCTCGATTATGGATACGACTATTCAGGGTCGCTCCACTACGGATTCGAGATCGAGCTCCATGCCCCCTTCAAGATGTCCGATCGTGTCGAGACCTTCGTCACGCAAGACGCACTCTACGATCGCGGCGAGGGTCGCGGATGCCTTTCTTTGCAAACAGGCAGGAGCTACAGCAACGACGGCACTCATCTTTGCACGGTCAAGACCTGGGACGTCTGCATCAACGATGGCGGCTGGGGCGGTCCGAAGCCTCCGCACGATGTGGTGGAGATCCCCGATCGCTTGCCAGATGCCGAAGTGACCGAGACGGTCCCCTTCAACATGCCGCTCATCTATCGGCTGATGGGCGATTGGCATCAGCAGCACATCGATTGGGCCTACACCGAACAAACAGGCCTTGCGCGTCCGATCGTTCACGGAGTGAGCCTGGGTGGGTTCGCTATGCGCCACCTCATCTCAACCTGGTTCCCGGGCCAACCTGAACGCATGACGCGCTTCAAAACGCGCATCACTTCCCCGGTCATACCAGGTCAAACACTCACAACGCGCATGTGGCGCGTCGGTGAGAACGAAGGGCGCTTTCAATTGGTCGATGCCGATGCCAATATGACCGGAGCAAAACCGCATCTGAATTACGGAATCGTAGAATGGAACTAACGTTGGAATAAGGTGAGAGGTCATGAGACGAGCGATCAAGAAGATCACGCAAGCAGTAAGTCCACCACAAGCAGCACCTGTTGCCGCATCGGCAGGTGCGGCTGCTTCGGCGCCTACATCCACTACATCGGTAGCTGCGTGTAGCGCGGTAGCAGCTGTTTCGGGAACTGCGTCTGCTCCCGCTTCAGGAGGTGCGAGCGAACGCGCGACCAATGCCACCGTCGATGAAGTAGCAACTAAGGTCAAGAAGGCTGTCAACAAGACCATCGATGATGTCAAGATGACGCCCTTTTTGCGCAAGATCACCTTCTTCTCGAGCGGCGGATCCTTCCTGGATGGCTACGTCCTTGCCATCATCGGCGTAGCACTCACCCAGATCACCCCTCTCTTCGCCCTCGATACCATGTGGAGCGCCGCGGTTGGCGCTTCGGTGTTTTTGGGCATCTTCTTCGGCACGATCCTAGGCGGCTGGCTGACCGACCTGGTAGGCCGGCGCGCCATGTTCATCATCGACGTAGTGGCCATTGGAGTATTCTCAGTACTCTCGGTCTTCGCCGCTGACCCGCTCCAGCTGGTCTTGGCACGCTTCGCGATAGGTCTCTTCGTAGGCGCAGACTACCCCATCGCCACCTCGCTCATAGCCGAGTTCACCCCGAAGGCGCACCGGTCCATCTCGATGGGCGCAGTCTCGGCTGCGTGGTATTTGGGCGCAACAGCCGCAGCTTTCGTCGGTTTTGCACTGGTAGGGATAGAAGATGGCTGGAAGTGGATGCTCGGCAGCGCGGTCGTTCCCTGCATCATCCTCTTGATCGGCAGGCACGACATCCCCGAGTCCCCACTCTGGCTGCAGAGCAAAGGGAAGTTCGCTGAAGCGCGTGCAGTCATGGACCGCGTGTTCGGTGAGGATATCGAGATCCATGAGGACGAGCAGCCCACGAAGACTTCGCTTGGATTCCTGTTCAAGGCGGGTTACTTCAAGCGCATCATCTACCTGGGCATCTTAACGCTTTGCCAGGTCGTTCCCATGTACGCGATCTACACGTTCGGCCCCGACATCATGAGCGCGTTCGGCCTTTCGGAAGGACGCATGTCCATTCTGGGTGAGAGCGCGGTGAGCCTCTTCTTCCTGATCGGCACGATCCCAGCCATGTTCTGGCTCAATTCCTTGGGCAGACGCCCGCTTCTGATCGGATCGCTGTTCTTCATGGCTGTTGGTCTCGTGATCTTGGGCATCTTCCCTGATGCGCCGATCTGGGTCGTGATCATCGCATTCGGACTTTACGCATTCTTCAGCGGAGGCCCGGGCATCTTGCAGTGGCTCTACCCCAATGAGCTCTTCCCTACCCATGTGCGCGCATCAGCGGTGGGCATCTCCATCTCGATCTCGCGTATCGGCACTATCATCTCGACCTACGGTACGCCGATCTTCCTCGAGAACTTCGGCGTTGGACCGACCATGCTGGTAGCTGCAGGACTCGTCATTTTGGGATTGGTGCTTTCGGTCATAATGGCACCGGAGACACGTGGACAGTCGCTCCAGGAATCGAGCATGTTGAACTAGCGATCGACGGCGCCTGCGCAACGTTCAAGTTTCGTAATGGCGCTCAAGATCCGTTTGGGCAGTTTCGTCTGGTAAGCTGGCATCTATGTTCGAACAACAGCCTCAACAGCACTCCTTGCACACGCACGAGCGCCCAGACGAGCCGCAGCCCGAATGCCATTGGGAGCTGGTCTGCGAAGATCCGCTCGTCTATTCAGCCCATGTGCGCTTCAAGAATCTCGGTGATGGCGTTTCCAATAGCTATCTGGTCTACGACGATGGAGAGTGGCTGATGGTGGATGCCGGTGCGCCAGGCGAACAGTCCTACCACATCATGTGCGAGGCACTCGAAGCGATCGGGGTCGATCTCGGCAAGCTCAGGCTCTTCTTGACGCACCAACACTTCGACCATTCTGGTCAGGTGAATGACATCTTGGCGCCGGGCACCCCCATTTACGGGTCGCGGATCGGGTTCGAAAGCAGGCATGAGCCGACCGCCTCCGAGATCGATGAGCTCTTCTTCCGCCGCATGCTGGCGATGGGTGCGAGCCCTGCTGATGCGCAGGCCTACGAAGCCTGCAACCGCGAAACGATCTTCATCGACGAGGAGCGCTTTGATATCCACCCTGTTCAGGAGGGTGATACCATCACGGTCGGGAATCGCACGCTCCAGGTCTTCGAGGTGCCAGGGCATTCCCCCGATTCGCTCGTGCTCTTCGATGCCGATGCGGGCATCCTGTTCAGTGGCGATCACGTGCTTACCATCACCACGCCCGCTATCGATTCGTTCTTCACCGGTGAGGACGGCTACGAGCGCTATTTCGAGAGCCTGAAGAAGGTGCAGAAGCTGAAACCCCGCCTGGTGCTCCCTGGTCATGGCAGCCCGATCAAGGAGGGCTTCTCGGACCGCATCAACGAGATCATCGATCGCAAAGTTGAGCGCCGTCGTGAGGTACTGCGCGCCATCGCTGCGCATCCCTATTGCATGGGAGAGACGGTGGCCCGCCTCTGTTCGAAGCGCCCTGAACCTGAGCAGTGGTACAAGCTTCCTGCGGTCGCGCGCTACTACCTGCTGCTTGAAACGTTCGTCATGATCCAAACGCTCGTGGCGCAGGGCATCGTCCAGCGCATGGTACTCACAGACGACGGGATCTACCGTCTCAAAGCTGCGAGCGGTTTCTAGCAAACCCTTCACGAACAAAAAGCCAGACCGCATGGACTGACCAGGCGATCTGGCCCATAAACGAGGAAAAGGCACCTCCGAGCACGTGCCTTTTCCTTATCTTTAGGAGGGTATGTTCAAGCTGTTGTCTTGTAAGACAGCATCCGTCCAAGGACTAGCGACCGACCCACTTCGGCTCGCGCTTTTCGGTGAAGGCCAGCGGTCCTTCGATGCCGTCTTCCGTCTTCTCAAGGAAGCGGTATGCAGCATCGCAATAGCGCATAGCATCCTCTTCGCTCATCTGGTCGCAAGCATGGACAAGATACTTGGTCCATTTGAGCGCGAGCGGCGCATTCTGCAGGATAGTCTCAGCGATCTCGATCGCCTTATCCATGACCTCATCCGCAGGAACAGCATAGTTGATCAGGCCAAGCTCCTTCGCCTCAGGCGCTTTGATCTTCTTGCCGGTCAACAGCAGCTCCATGCAATCCTTGCGGTTGATGTCGCGAGCAAGACGCACGATGCCGCCCGTTGAAGCGATGATGCCAAGGCCGACTTCGGTGCAGCCGAATTTCGCATTCTCATTGGCGACCACGATGTCGCAGGAGATCGCGATCTCCATACCGCCACCTGCAGCACTACCATTCACTGCTGCGATGATCGGCTTCGAGCAAACGCGCGCGGTCAAACCACCGAAACCATGCTCGGTGACCGTCTGGCACTCGCCACCTTCAGAAAGCTCCGAAAGATCTTCGCCAGCGCAAAATACCTTGCCCGTACCCGTAACGATGATCGCACGGACTGCTGGATCCGTCTCAGCGTGGTTCATGATATTCTCCATCGCGCGAGACGTTTCGCCATTCAAAGCGTTAGCAACATCTGGTCGATTGATGCGCATGATCAAAAGGCCATCGTCACGAAGGTCTGAAACGACCGTATCTGTTCCGTAGTAATCTGCCATGTTATTCCTCCTTTTGGCTAAGTTTCCCCCATGTTCGCAAGACCCTCGATTCACCGAGCTATGCCGCTATTCTCCTTGCCGAAGATTCCTTAAGGCTCTTCTCCACCGAAGGCGGATCCGCGCTACGCACGAGACAGGATGAACGCGTTCATCGTTGGTCCTTCGAACACATCTCATATAGTAGAGAGCTCAAAACCACAAAGCATCACAAGAGGCTACGTATTGTTCAGATACCGTAAAACAATACCCTCACTACTTATTGAGTAGAGGCCATCGATTAGGCAGTTCAGCGGGAAGCTCAGCGCAAAGTTCAACACAAGTTGCGCTGTCTCATCGCCCAACAGCGAACGGGATCGCGATGGTCGGGCAGATCAAGAAAACCAAGAAACTATGCTTTTGATACTGATGTTAGGCTCGCACTCGCAGGGGAGCTTAGAGCGCTGCTGAGGATGAAACAGGGTTGACGGAACCGCCGAAGGTGACCGGAGCTTCGAAGTATTCCGCATCGAGCGTCGGAATCATCTCAGCAGTCGAACGCTCCGAGGACGCTTCGCGCTCTGCCCCCGAAAAGTCGATCAGCGCTGCGCTCACAGCCTCCCAAGGGCTCTCATCAAGCTGGAGCTCTCGATCGATCTTGCGAATGGGTTCAATCGTGCTCTCGAGCCAGAGCAGGGCATCTTCACGCTCGAGCCCTGCGATGAACTCAAGGAAAACGGGCAGATGATCCGGTAATTCGGTGGTGGTCAGATCGAGTCCATGCTCTTTGTAGAGCCTGTTCAGCTCCACCATCACGTGTCCTCTATCGCGCGAATCGCCCTGCGTGTGCTCGAAGAGGTTCAAGCTCGCATGCTTGCCGATATCGAAGGTCGACACATAAGCGGACTGGAGCGAGGTAAGGTCCGTTCCTTTGACCCATGCGACGAACTCATCCAGGCGCTTCTTCGAGCCAGCTTTCAACTCTTCGCTCTTCTGCAACACCGCATCGATCTCGGGAAGGCTTTCCAGAAGGTCGTCATCCGGATAGAGCAAAAGACAGGCAAGAGCTTTCAATTCCCAGATCATCGTATGGTCCTTTCAAACGCGCGCAGGCGCTCGTCGTCATCGAAACAGCGTTCGATTCATTATAGGCAACATCGACCGATGAACGAACGAACACTCAGGCTCGTAGGACATGAGGTCTCGCCTGAAAGCGCAGGCTAACAGCATAGGTAACAAGTGTCCAACAAAAGACCTACAGAAAGATTAGAACAATCCAATACGCACTGTTGAATTAACAAGATTAGGTATGCTCATGGAGGGTTTATGTAGACGGCATTTCAACCGCTGTTTTAAGGCCGTTGCATTCACTAAGAACGGAAGTGATCGCCATGAAAGCAGATATAAAAGAATGGGATCCTGAAGACCCGAAGAAATGGGACAAGCGCTTGGCTTGGACCACGGTCTGGATCTCCACCTTCTCGTTGACCTTCGGCTTTTGCGCTTGGTACCTCGTGCCCTCACTGGCACCGCATCTCAACGCCGTCGGTTTCCACCTTGATGCAAGCCAGCTTTATTGGCTCGTGGCGATGGTAGGCCTCTCAGCAGGCACCCTGCGTATCTTATGGACCTTCCTACCGCCCATAATGGGTACGCGCAAGCTGGTCTTTATGTCGACCATCTTGTTGCTCGTTCCGCTTGGTTGCTGGATATATGCGGTAACGAACCCGGGGCTTCCTTTCGAAGTGCTGATGCTGTTCGCCTTCCTTGCTGGTATCGGCGGCGGCACCTTCTCGGGACTCATGGCATCCACCAATTATTACTTCCCGAAGAGCAAGCGCGGCTTTGCCCTCGGCGTTCAAGGCGGTCTGTCGGACTTCGGCACCTCGCTCGTCCAATTCGTAACGCCGATCGTCATCACGTTTTCCGTATTCGGGATCTTAGGCTCTCCGCAGCATGAAGTAGTGGCGGGTCAAGTCAAAGAGATCTGGCTCCAGAACGCTGGCTGGATATGGGTTCCGCTCGTAGTGATCCTCTCCATCCTGGCTATCGTCTTGCTGCGTTCGGTCCCGGTCACGGCGAACTTCAAGACTCAGATGTCCATCTTCAAGAGCAAGCACACCTGGTTCATGACCTTGTTCTACTACGGAACGTTCGCCACCTTCGCAGGTTTGGGCGCGCATTTCGCGCTGATGGGAGATGGCGTCTTCAACCATATCGAGGGCGCGCCTTCGGCCATCGCCTTCGCGTGGGTCGGACCTGCTATCGGCGCTCTTGCCCGTGTGGGAGCAGGCAAGGTCTCGGACAAGATCCGTGGCGGACGCGTGACCACGATCATGGCTGCAGCGGTGATCATCGGTCTCATCTTCCTATGCGTCTACAAGCCCGACTCTGTTATGGGTTGCTGGGTCTGGATGATCGCGATGTGGTGGGTGTTCTTCTGGACAGGATGCGGCAACGCCTCCACCACCCAGCAGATGGCCGTGCTCTTCCCGCCTGTTCAAGGTGGCGCAGTAGTTGGCTGGACCTCCGCTATCGGAGCATACGGCCCGTTCACCATCGGCGTTCTGCTCGCATCCACGAGCCCGCTGGTGATGTTCGCGGTATCCGCGGTCATCTTCGCCGCCATCCTGGTTATCAACGTATTCTTCTACGACAGGAAGAATGCGCCGAACCGCTGCTAGGAAAGGCAGTTTCAGCACTAGGGCTTCATGCCAAGAACAACATCCACGCGCTCGAGCGACATTCACCGCTCGAGCCCAAGATGAATAGGGGTTCATATGTCGAAATTCACCGAAGGTTCGCTGTTCTTCAAGAAGCGCGTTGGGAGCTACGCCGACGGCTGGGGCGAAGTCACCGACGAGAACCGCAACTGGGAAGATGCCTATCGTGATCGTTGGGCGCACGACAAGATCGTGCGCTCTACGCATGGTGTCAACTGTACAGGATCATGCAGCTGGAAGATCTACGTGAAGGACGGTATCGTCACGTGGGAGACCCAGCAAACGGACTACCCTCCTACCCCTTGCGGCGTTCCGAATCACGAACCGCGTGGATGCCCTCGTGGTGCAGGGTATTCGTGGTATCTCTACAGCGCGGCGCGCGTCAAGCATCCGCTCATCCGCGCTCAACTTCGCGATGCATGGCGTCGTGAGCGCGCTCATCACGAGCCCCTCGAAGCATGGAAGCGCATCGTCGAAGATCCCGAAACCCGTGAAAGCTACGTGAAAGTACGTGGCCTTGGCGATCTCGTTCGCACGAGCTGGGATGAAGCCACCGAGATCATAGCGGCCGCCAACCTCTACACGATCGAGAAATATGGCCCCGATCGCATCGCGGGCTTCTCGCCGATCCCCGGCTACTCCATGGTCTCCTATGGCGCTGGCGTTCGCTATCTGTCGCTCATCGGCGCAACGCCCCTTTCGTTCTACGACTGGTATTGCGACCTTCCACCTTCGTCACCTCAAACCTTCGGAGAGCAAACGGACGTGCCCGAGTCGGAAGCATGGTACTACTCCAACTACATCCTCTGCTGGGGCACGAACATCTCCATGACACGAACGCCCGATGCGCACTTCATGATCGAGGCGCGCTATAACGGCACGAAGCTCGTCAATATCTGTCCCGATTACTGCGAGAGCACGAAAGATGCAGACTGGTGGCTGCATCCCAAGCAAGGCACCGATGCCGCTCTGGCTCTCGCGATGAACTTCGTGATCTTCAAGGAATTCCACCTGGATAACCCCGATCCTTACTTCACTGATTACGTACGGAAGTTCACCGACCTTCCCATGCTGGTCTGCCTCGATAAGCGCGCGGGCAAAGATGCCTATGTGGCAGGACGCACGCTGCGCGCGAGCGACCTTGAAGCCTACGCCAAGGCGGGCAATAGCCAGTGGAAGACGGTCGTATGGGATGAGACGAGCGATGCCCCTGCCGTTCCGCAAGGCTCGATCGGCTACCGATGGGAACAGGAAGCGAACGGCGATGAGGGCAAATGGAACACTCTCGAGATCGATGGAGAGACCGGCAAGGACATCCATCCGCGCTTGAGCTTCATCGATTCCTCAGACGAAGTGGTCACGCTGAACGTCCCCTATTTCGGCGATGAGAGCATCCCGCTGTTCCCGGGCAACACTGACGATGGCCCCGTACTCGAGCGTGCGGTGCCCGTGAAGCGCATCAAAACAGCCGAAGGAGAAGTCCTTATCACAACGGTCTTCGATCTCTTTGGCGCATTCTTGGGCATCGACCGCGGTATCGGTGGTCAGGTGGCCAAGGGCGAGATGGATAACGTTCCGTTCACACCCCGTTGGCAGCAAGACATAACCGGCGTGCGTGCCGAAGACGTGATACGTCTCTCGCGAGAATTCGCAACTGCAGCCTCTACCACCAAAGGAAGAGCATGCGTGCTCATGGGCGCTGGACTCAATCAGTGGTATCAAACCGACAATGCCTATCGTGGCATCATGAACATCCTCATGCTCTGCGGAACGGTAGGTGTTCCTGGAGGCGGTTGGTGCCATTACGTCGGGCAGGAGAAGATCCGCCCCGAAGCCGGATGGGCAGAATTCTCATTCGCACAGGACTGGGTCCCTGCCTCACGCCAGATGAACGCAACAAGCTACTTCTATGAGCATGCCGATCAGTGGCGCTATGAACGCATGCCGCTTTCCTATATGCGCTCCCCTCTTGCCGATGCGAAGCGCTATAGCGGCACCTATATAGATTACAACCTCCAGAGCGTGAAGATGGGATGGCTCCCCACCGCTCCACAGCTCGATGTCAACCCTATCAACATCGCTGAAAAGGCAAAGGCAAGTGGCAAAACAACGCAAGACTATCTTGTCGATGCGCTCAAGAACGGCGATATCCACTTCAGCCTCGAAGACCTCGATGAGCCCTTCAATTGGCCGCGCAACCTCTTTGTCTGGCGCTCGAACATCTTGGGCTCCTCGGGCAAAGGACAAGAATACTTCCTCAAACATCTCATGGGTGCTCAAGACGGCATCGTTGGCGAAGAGCTTTCCGCCGAAGAAGAGGACCTCATGCCCGAGCTCATCAAATGGAGAGAAGCTCCCGTTGGCAAGCTCGACCTTTTGGTCAACCTCGACTTCCGCATGTCCACCACGAGCCTCTATTCCGATATCGTGCTTCCCGCAGCATCGTTCTATGAGAAGAACGACATCAACACAACGGATATGCACAGCTTCATCCATCCGTTCGTGAAGGCCGTTTCATGCCCTTGGGAAGCCAAGAGCGACTGGGAGATCTTCGAGCTGCTTGCCAAGCGCATCTCGCAGCTCGGCGGTGCCTATCCTGAGCGTTTCGGCGCCGTGAAGGATGTGCTGCTCACGCCGCTCGGCCACGATACGGCATCCGAGCTGGGACAACCGCTCGATGTGAAGCGCTGGTATGAAGGCGAATGCGACCTCGTGCCTGGCAAGACTGCCCCGCATATCGTTGAAGTGGAGCGCAATTACGCCAACATCCACGATATGTACTGTTCGGTAGGCCCACGCCTCTCAGAGAACGGCGGCGGCAATCGTGGCATCAAATGGGGTCTCGATCAGGAGATCGAAGAGCTGGCCGAGCTCAACGGCACGATGAAGGAAGGTGTTGCCCAAGGTCGTCCGAAAATGGATTCCGATATCGCGGCAGCCAATATGATCATGCGCGTCTCGCCCGAGACCAATGGTAGTCTTGCCTACAACAGCTGGGATTTCGTCGAGAAGCAAAGCGGCGTTCCCTGCAAGCAGCTCTCTGAAGAACATCGGGGCGATAAGCTCACCTTCTTTGACCTTCAGATCCAATCGCGCAAGACCTTCACGGCGCCCGATTGGTCTGGCACCGAAAACGATGAGATCCCCTACATCGCGTTCTGGCAGAACATCAACCTGAACCTTCCGTGGCGAACGCTCACCGGCAGGCAGCATTTCTACCAAGATCACGAATGGATGCGCGCGTTCGGCCAGGAATTCCCCCAATACCGACCGCCCGCAGACCAGCGAGCATTGGCTGGCTATCAGCATGCTGCCGATAACGGACATCCCACCATCATGCTCAACTTCACGACGGTCCACCAGAAATGGGGCATCCATTCGACCTATTACGACAACGAACGCATGCTCTCGCTCTCGCGAGGGGGCCCCACCATCTGGCTCAACGACAAGGATGCGAAAGCTGCTGGCATCGAAGACAACGATTGGGTCGAATTCTGGAATGCCAATGGTGCGATGGTGGCACGCGCCATCCTCACCTCACGCATGCCAGAGGGCCTCTCGATCCTGCAGCATGCGACCGAGAAGATCATGAACACGCCAGCTTCGAATGTCACGGGCATTCGCGGTGGCGACCATAATTCTCCGACACGCGTCGTGATCAATCCGACGCATATGATCGGCGGCTATGCGCAGCTCTCGTTCCACCTGAACTACTATGGGACCATTTGCCCGAATCGCGACGATTTCATCTGGCTCCATAAGCTCGATTCTGTTGAGTGGCTCGATGAAGAGGCCGAGACAGAAGCCGATATTTTAGCCAAACGTGTCGTCGCGAAAGACTGCTAGCCCGAGGCACAAGGAGGAAGACGCTATTATGAAGATACGCGCTCAAGTTACGATGGTCTTGAACCTCGATAAGTGCATCGGGTGCCATACCTGTTCGGTCACCTGCAAGAATGTATGGACGAATCGACCGGGCATGGAATACGTCTGGTTCAACAATGTCGAGACGAAGCCGAGCACCGGTTACCCGAAGCAATGGGAAGATCAAGACAGATGGAAGGGTGGCTGGCAGGTCAAGAACGGAAAGCTGCAGCTGAAACGCGGGCCCCGTTCGTGGCTCTTGGCTGGCATCTTCAGCAATGGACTGCTGCCGACCATCGATGAATACTACGAACCCTACACCTTCGATTACCAGAAGCTGCAAAAGGCGCCTCTCATGAAAACGGCACCTACCGCCCAGCCAGTCAGCTACATAACGGGCGAAGTCATGGACAAGATCGAAGGGAGCGCTGCCTGGGAAGACGATCTTGGTGGCGTAGATGTTGAAGCGGTAGAGGATATCAACCTCAAGGGCGTTTCGCGCGAGATCTATGCGCAATATGCGAATACGTTCATGTTCTACCTCCCGCGCCTTTGCAACCATTGCCTGAATCCCGGATGCGTAGCAAGCTGCCCATCAGGCTCCATATACAAGCGCGAAGAGGACGGCATCGTCTTGGTCGATCAGGATAAATGCCGTGGCTGGCGCATGTGCATGACCGGCTGTCCATACAAGAAGGTCTACTACAACTGGTCGAGCGGAAAAGCAGAGAAATGCATCTTCTGCTATCCCCGTATCGAGAGCGGATGCCCAACCGTATGCTCTGAATCATGCACGGGCCGCATTCGTTATGTGGGGGTCGTCCTCTACGATGCCGACAAGATAAAAGAGCTTGCGAGCACCGAGAACGATGCCGATCTCTACGAAGCGCAGCGCAGCGTTTTCCTCGATCCGTTCAACCTCGATGTTATCGAAGAGGCACGCGCTGAAGGCATATCGGATGAGTGGATCACGGCGGCACAGAAATCACCTGTGCGTAAGCTCATCGAATGGGGACTCGCCTTCCCCATGCATCCCGAATACCGCACACTTCCGATGGTCTGGTACGTTCCTCCCCTTTCGCCGATCGCGAACGCTATCGATGCAGGCAAGCTCTCGATGGACGGCATGTTGCCGAAAGCAGAGGACTTGAGGATACCGATCCAGTATCTCGCCAACCTCCTTGCTGGTGGAAACACCCAGGTCGTCCAAGATGCCCTATCGCGCTTGCTGCTCATGCGCTCCGTCGTAAGGCACTACAGCGATTCAGCAGGGCTCGATCAGTACCTGAAGAGCGAATTGCCGCTCGATGCCATCAAAGAAGCTCCCGAGATCGACGAGCTTCGCGCGCTCGGCCTTACGCCTGAAGATGTTTGCGAGATGCATTCGCTGCTTGCCATCGCGAACTACGAGGATCGCTTCGTGATACCCACCGCTAACCGCGACCACGAGGCGAGCGTGCTCAAGCAAGGTGAACAAGGCATGAACATGGGCGGCGGCCGCGATCAGCGGTATCGCGCATCGAAAATCTTCGGAGGCCCGATGGATAGGAAGATCGCACCTACGTTCAAGGATTATGAAGTAGCTGCCAAGCCAAGGAAGCAGAAGTGATGACTATGGATACGGATCTTACACACCTTCTCTATTTCATTGTTTATCAGGTATTTCCCTATGTGGTCATCACGGTTTGGCTGGTGGGAAGCTTCATCCGCTTCCTCACGCACCCCTACACGGTGAAGAGCCAAAGCTCGGAGCTTTTGGGCGGCAAGAAAGAGATCAACTGGGGCGCACGATTCTTCCACGTCGGCGTTATCGGGCTGCTCTTCGGACACCTATTCGGACTGTTCGTACCCAAGCAATTCCTTCTAGATTTCGGCATCACGCCGCAAATGACCCAAGTGCTCGAGATCATCGCAGGCGGTGCCTGCGCAGTGCTCTGCCTCATCGGCATCACGTTGATGATCCACCGACGCATCACCAACCCGCGCATTCGCAAGACCTCGCGTCCGAGCGACTGGCTCGTTTTGGTGGTGGTTGGCGCAGTGCTCATCATGGGTGCAACGAGTGTTGTCAACGCAGCACTCTACGACAAATCAGGCGAAGGCCTCTTGGATTTCGTGAACTGGGCCATCGCCTTGGTCACGCTCCAGCCTGATGCCTACACGCACCTGATCGATGCAGCCACCCCGCAGAAGATCCATATCTTCATCGGACTTTGCGTCTTCCTCATCGTTCCGTTCACCAGGCTGATACATATCTGGAGCGGATACGCATCGCCGATCTATCTCATGAGGAACATGCAGAAGATGCGCATGAACGGTGCTCCCATGGGAAGCGATCGGCCCGTCGATCGCCCGGTGCGCGCTGGAGAACGAGAGCTGGAATGATCCCGCAAGAATCGCTTCGGTGATTTGCTGCGGTTTGCTGGTGGACTGCTTAGCATGAACGCTCAAGCAGGCCAACGTTTAAGGAAGGAAAGGACTTGACCATGGCTCACGTGAATGACGTTCTGAGCGATCGTACGGTTCATAAGTGCACGAGGCTACGCGAAGCGAAGTGCGGCACCACCGTATGCCAGTTCTGTGCGGTAGGCTGTTCGCAGCTGGCCTTCTACAAGGACAAAGAGCTCATCGAAGTTGAAGGCGATCCGCGCTCCCCCATCAATGCGGGGCGTCAGTGTCCTAAGGGCATGTCGACGTTCATGCTGAACCGCAACCCCTATCGAGAGACGCGCGCGCTCTACCGCGCACCAGGTGCGAGCGAATGGGAAGAGAAGAGCATCGATTGGATGCTCGATGCCATAGCCGATCGCATCTGGGAGACTCGCAATAAGGGGTTCGTCGAAAAGGACGAGAACGGCCTCACGATAAACGCGGCGACGAACATCGGATTCATCGGCGGATCGGCTCTCGATAATGAAGAATGCTACCTCATCCGAAAGCTCTTCACGGGAGGTTTGGGCATCTTGCCCACCGAGAACTCCGCACGGTATTGCCATTCCACCACCGTTGCAGCGCTTTCGCCAACCTTCGGATTCGGTGCCTGCACCAATCCCCCACGCGACCTTATCAATAGCGACTGCATCCTGATCATGGGATCGAACATGGGAGAAGCTCATCCCGTGGCGTTCCATTGGCCGATGGAAGCGAAGCGCAAAGGCGCGATCACCATCCATGTCGATCCTCGTTTCACGCGCACCTCTGCGGCATGCGACCACTACGTTCACACGCGTCCTGGCGCGGATATCGCATTCATCGGCGGCCTCATCAATTACGTCCTCGAGCATGATTATTGGTTCAAGGAGTACGTGATCAACTATACAAATGCCGCTACGCTCATCGATCCCGGTTTTGAGTTCGATGATGTGCGCGGCTTCTTCAATGGATGGGATCCTGAGACCAATTCATATTCTCAGGCAGGAACCACTTGGGATTATCAATACGAGATGAATCCCGATGGCAGCTATGGACAACCCAAGCAAGATCTAACCCTCCAAGACCCGCACTGCGTGTTCCAGCTGATCAAGAAGCAGTTCAGCTACTATACACCTGAAGTGGTAGCCGATATCTGCGGGTGTCGCCCAGCAGACATCGTGAAGGTCGGCGAGCTCATCGGCAGGAACTCCGGACGCGATCGCACCACAGCTTTCTGCTATGCGACCGGCTTCACGCAGCATTCCAGCGGCTCCCAGATCATCCGTACCGCCGCTATCTTGCAGCTATTGCTCGGCAACATCGGTCGCCCTGGCGGCGGCATCTTAGCGCTCCGCGGACATTCCAACGTGCAAGGCGCTACCGATGTTCCCACGCTGTTCAATGTCTTGCCGAACTACATTCCCCAACCAGAAGCGCATCCTGGCAACGCCACCTTGGCTGATTACCTCGCTAATGGTCACGGTTTCAGCGGCGCGCTCGACAAGACGAGCGATGGCATGTGGAAGCTGGAGACCGAACGTGGTTCGTGGGCATCACTGCCGAATTACATGGTCAGCTTGCTCAAAGCTTACTATGGCGAAAACGCCACCAAAGACAACGAATATGGCTATCAATGGCTCCCGAAGCTCAGTGACAACGAATCGCTCACCGTCTCCATGGAAAAAGCCCTTCGTGGCGGTATGGATGGCATGGTGGTGATCGGCCAGAACATCGCCGTGACCAACCCCAACACGGGCTGGAGCCGCGATGCGATGCGAAACCTCGAATGGCTCGTGGTGATGGATCTCTTCGAGAATGAGAGCGCTTCAGTCTGGTATGCCGATCCCAAAGGACCTTCGCCCGATGAATGCCAAACCGAAGTCTTCTATTTGCCAGTCTGCACCTGCTTGGAAAAAGAGGGTTCCGTCACGAACACCGAACGCGTACTGCAATGGCACGAGCGCATCCAAGAAGCACCCGGAGCAGCTCATGCGGATTCGTGGTACATCTACCAATTAGGTAAGAGACTTCAGGCGAAAGCGAATGCAACGACCGATGAACGCGATGCGGGCATGCGCGCGCTCTATTGGGATTACGATGCGAACGGTCCTACCAGAAGCGAGCGAGAATTCGAGCTCACCCCTATCGAAGGCGACTTGGACATGATGAAGGTCGTCAGAGAGATGAACGGATTCAACATCGATGACGGCTCGGTCTGCCAAGGGTCTGGTACGCTCAAAGATGATGGCTCGACGGTATGCGGATGCCGCCTGCTCTCAGGTATCCTCGGCCCCGAAGGCGAGAACCTGATGAATCGCACGGAGACAGGAGATGTCCATAACGGATCGATCTTCTCGGACTATCGCGTGAGCTGGCCCGAGAACTCTCGCATCCTCTACAACCGCTGCTCCGCCGATCCAGAAGGCAAGCCTTGGTCAGAGCGCAAGAAACTCATCTGGTGGGATGAGCAGCTCGAACAATGGGTAGGTTACGACAAGCCGCAGTGCAATGCGAAGAAGCCGCCAACTTACCAACCAGAACCGGGCGCAACAGGCGATGCGGCGCTTGCGGGCGATTGCCCCTTCGGCGCTCATTCGGACGGCAAGGCATGGCTCTTCGTGCCCTACAGCATCAAAGAGGGCCCCATGCCGGTCTACTACGAAACCACCGAATCACCCTATGAGAACAAGCTTTGGGAACAGACGCGCGATCCTGGATTGGTCATCGTCGACGATGTTGAGAATCCCATCGCACCCGTGGGCGAGCACGACTATCCCACGATCATGACCACCTACCATGTGACCGAGCACTGGCTCTCCGGTGCGCAAACGCGCACGATGCCGTGGCTCGTCGGATTGCAGCCAGAACGCTTCTTGGAGCTCTCTCCCGAGCAAGCAGCGAGCATCGGCGTGGAGACAGGAGATTATGTCACCGTCGAAAGCGAACGCGCTAAGCTGCAGATCCGCGCCCTCGTAACGCCCCGCTTGCGCATCGGAGAGGTCTACGGACAGAAGGCGACCGTCGTTGGCGCGTTCGTCGCATCAGGATACAAGGGCTTGATGGTCAGCGACATTACCAACGACCTCAGCCCCGCCATCATGGCTTCCGATGGTCTGATTCCCGCATCTAAGGGATTTGCGGTACGGATCACCAAGGCAGACCCGAACGACCTGCAGAAGCTCGATCCATATCCGCTCGAATACGACCCCTTATTCGATGAGCCGATCCCTGATACCCCCTGGCCGGCTCAACCGGAAGGGAGGAACTAACCATGAAGCCGAACCCGCGAAACATACTCAAGCTTTCCGATAAGCGCTACGACGCAAAAGAGCCGCACAAGAATCGCAGACTCGATGTTGTCTACTCCTTGTTCAAGCGCCGTGATCCGCTTCCTGCGCAAACGGAGATGGCCTTCTTCACCGATACCTCCATCTGCTCAGGATGCAAGTCATGTGAGATCGCGTGCAAGCAGTGGAACATGCTCAAGACCACGGATATCCAATGGTCGGGGAACAGCTACGACAATACCCGCGATCTTTCTTCAGAGAACTGGCGGCACGTCAAGTTCATCGAGCGCTTCTCAGAGGTCAATGAAACGGACCGAACAGCCCCTACCTCGATGGACGACTTGCTTCATGAACCGAAACAAGGGCAATGGCTCTTCATGGCCGACCACTGCAAGCATTGCCAGGAGTCACCCTGTCATGAAGCCTGCCCTACCGGCGCCATCATTCGCAATGAATTCGGAGGCATCTATTACCAGACCGATATCTGCATGGGCTGTCGTATGTGTGTGGCTGCCTGCCCCTTCGGTGTCCCCGAAGTAAGCAAAGAGACCGGCCATTCCATGAAGTGCGCTGAATGCTACGACCGCTTGCGCGACGGGTTGGAGCCCGCCTGCGCCACGGCATGTACCACCGGCGCGATTCAGTTCGGTCCGCGTGAAGAGATGGTCGAGCGTGCACGTGCACGGTTGGCGGTTCTTCATGAGCAAGGTTTTGAGAAAGCCAACTTGTATGGCGTTGATCCCTTTCAGGATTACAAACCGCTCAATTCGTTCTACCTGTTGATGGACGAGCCTGCTGTCTATGGCTTGCCAGCGCAACCAAAATTGCCCGTAAGCTTCATGATCGGCGATTACGCCAAAGCTATAGGAATGCTCGCGATCGCAGCCATCACAATCGTTGTTTGTCTGCTGTAGGAAGGAAGATGATCATGGATAGAACATGGATTGAAGGTCAACCTTCTGCATACCAACAGCACGATACCGTTCATTTTCCTGACTGGAAGAACATCATCGTGTGGGATCTTTTCTTCAACAATCTCACTGCGGGCTTCATGTTCGTGACGATGATCACGTGGCTCACCGCTCCAACGCTCTTTGGCCCCGTCATGCCGATCGCGCTCACGCTCGCCTTCTTCATCGTCCTTTTCGATCTGCTCTTGCTCGTTGCCGACCTGGGCGATCACGTTCGATTCTTGCATGCTATGAGAGTCCTGCATCCCACCTCTCCCCTATCGGTCGGCGTGGTGGGCCTGATCTTCTATTCGATCATGCTGTTCATCGCGCTCGCCATCTACTGGATTACAGTCGCATTGCTCGCAACCATTGGGCTGCCTCCCGAAGTTGTTGTGGTGCTCGATGTGCTCTTCCGTCTCTTCGCGGTCTTAGCGCTCATCGCAGCGTGCGTGGTGATCTGCTACAAAGGCGTGGTGTTCAGCTGCACATCGCAGCCCGGCCTCAAGAAAGCACGTTGGCTCACCTGTTGGGTAGCGAGCGATGCTCTTACGATGGGAATGGGCCTTCTGATTGTGCTTTCGCTCGTTTTCGGCCAGATCGCTGCCGTCGAAGCGCTCATCATCCCGTTCATCGCGCTGATCGTTTTCCGCTGCTTCACCTACGCACTGGTGTGGATGAATATCCACGAACGAGCCTCCAAGATGTACTCTAAGGCGGTTCTCGCGGGCAATGCGATCGTTGTCTATGGCATCGCAGGCATCTGCGCCATCGCTGCCTGCTTCTTCGGGCCGCTCGGTGCGGCTGCCGCTGGAGTGCTCTGCCTCCTTGCAGGTGTCTGGGAACGCTATTGGGTCATCTATGTTGCTCACCCGCATTGATGCTGCCCTAAAAGCAACAATATGTTTCTCTATCAGAGTCGTATAGGTGCGCGTACGCATTGATGCTATCCTGTCACCAGCGAACAGTGACGCACAAGAGCCTGCCACTTCAAGCAAGGAGTTCCCATGATATATAACGAACGCGATCTGCGCGAAACCCAAGCACTCGATATCGCCCAAAAGATGCTCGTTGCAGCACGCACTGCTCCGAAAGGAAAGGGCATCGATGTGCTCGAATGCGCCGTTGCGAACGGCGATGAGAAGGAAGCTCTCGCGGTCGCCATGGAAACCATCGGCAAAGAGCGCGGGCATGCGTTCTTCCTTCGTGATGCAGGATGCGTCCGCACGTGCCAATGCGTAGTGCTCGTTGGAACCAGACCTAAGGTTCAATCTTTGAACTGCGGTTATTGCGGGTTCCCGACCTGCGGCGAAAAGCCCGCCGAAGCACCTTGTGCGATCAATGTGATCGATGTGGGCATTGCACTCGGTTCTGCCGTATCGCGTGCGCAAGCCTACGGGGTCGATACGCGCATCATGTTCTCCGCTGGCACTGCCGCTGCACACCTCGGCTTACTTGGTGAAGGTGTTCAGCAGGTTCTTGCCATTCCCGTGAGCATCAGTTCGAAGAGTCCCTTCTTCGATCGCGGATAAGGAAGGTCCATGGCATTCGACTTCAAAAAGGAATACAAGGAATTCTACCTGCCCAAACGCAAGCCCGAGATCATTGAAGTTCCTCCTATGAACTATGTTGCCGTTCGAGGCAAGGGTGATCCGAATGAAGAGGACGGCGCATACAAGAACGCGATCGGCATCCTTTACGCCATCGCTTACACCATCAAGATGTCGAAGATGGGCGATACCCGCATTGACGGGTATTTCGATTTCGTCGTCCCTCCCCTTGAGGGCTTTTGGTGGCAGCAAGGCGTTGATGGCGTTGATTTTTCGAACAAGGAAACGTTTGAGTGGATATCAGCTATTCGCCTTCCCGATTTCGTCACACCTGAAGTATTCGCCTGGGCACAAAGCGAAGCTGCACACAAGAAAGGTCTCGACACCTCAAGCGCCGAACTGATGACCATAGATGAGGGGCTTTGTGCGCAGATCATGCACCTCGGAAGTTACGACGAAGAACCCGCCACGATCGCACTGCTCGATGATTTCGTTGCCAGCGAAGGCTATGCGCTCGATATGTCGAACACCCCCGAAGGTCGGCATCATCACGAGATCTACCTTTCGGACCCGCGTCGCACCAAGCCCGAAAACCTCAAGACGGTCATTCGTCATCCGATCCGCAAGCTATAGACCAGATTACGAGCTCTTCCGAATAGCACGTGCGCTAGTGCTTCTTCTTCCTGACGATGCGCGAATACCAGAAAGAGAGCACGAACCCTACCGCAATGATGCCGATGATGATGCCAAGCGTGATCTCGAAACCAGATGCATAGGCGGCCGCCCTTGTTGCTCCTGCGGCGGTAAGATGCTCCATCTGCCCCGACATGATTCCCACGAAAAGCGCCGTACCGATCGAGCCTGCGATCTGAACGAGCGTCGAGTGGATCGAGGAAGCATGCGAGGACAGCATTTGCGGCACCGCTTCGAAATCCACGCTCTTGACTGAAGGGTAAGCCAAGCCGATCCCTCCATATGCCAGGGCGGTGAAAACCAGCACGAGCACTATGTTCCCCAAGGAAACACCCCCATACACCAGGATGAAGCCGAGCACTGCAAGGCCCAATCCGCACGAAACCAAAGGCCAAATGCCCCGCCTGCTGAGCACTTTGCCGCTTACGATGCAGAGCGTCGCATAGGTGCAGATCGGGATCGAGAGCAAACAACCAGCGATGAAAGGCGTTTCGCCCTGTACGCCTTCTAGATACAAAGGCACCACCAAGCTTACGAAGAGCGACCCCATATAGGCGATCATGATAAGAGTTTCTCCGAGCGAGAAAACTTGATATTTGAACGGTCTCAGATCGAGCAGGGGCGCAGGGATACGCAACTGGCGTCTTACGAACACGGCGATCATTACCGCGCCGAAGAGCATGAGCACGATCGAAGGCAACGGATCGTGAGCGACCTCGTTCAGACCACACATGAATGCTCCCAGCCCCACAAAACTGAGAACAAGGCTCGGGATATCGATCTTCCGCTTCACCCGAGCGTAGATATTGTGCAAGGTGAAATAGCAGACGACGCCCAGAACGAGAGCACAGGCAGCAGGCACCAAGAACAGCGCCTTCAAACCTCCATACGTTAACACGAGGCCAGCAACAGGCGGCGTGAGCGCGAACGCAAAACCGCAAACTGCAGAGTTGGCAGAAAGCAGGATACCCGCTTTGCCCTTTGGCGAAAGCGTGAAGAGCGCTTCATTGACTACAGGGAAGAAAAGGCCCGTGGTTACTGCCTGGATCAAACGAGCCACCACGATCAGCGGGAACGAAGTTGCGAAGAAGCCGAGCAACGACCCTGCAAGCGCAAACAGGCATCCTGTTAACATGATCTTGCGAATGCCGAAGCGACGCAGAAGCGAAGCTGCTGTGGTAATGGCAGTTGCGTTCACGATGGCAAAGCCAAGCACCACCCAGTTCGCGAGCGAAAGGCGAATGTCGTACTGCGTCGCAATATGATCGAGTGCGATGTTCATAAGCATCTCAAGAAAGCAAGCGAGCACATTGCAGACGAGTAACACCACAATCATGATCGTGCGAGTTGAGCCAGTTGGCAGATGAGGGGTTGTCGCAGAATCGCTCATAATGCACTACCCTAGCGCATGACCGGCCTATCTCGCCCATTTGCCCATCAACCTTAAACAAGTTGTTTCTTTGGTGGCTCTTTAGCGTAATCAGCTGCTTTGCAAGCTAGGTCATGGTCCTGGATAGCAGCCTCAACGCGCGTGTCTCCACCGTGGCGCCGTTTTGCCCGGCGGGATTGCGCAGATAGCAAACTGCAGAAACTATTCTTGTGATTGCGCAGCCAATTTCGCTGCCGCCTCTTCGCGCTCGCGGCACAAATCGGCCCACTTCGGCATCTTATCGAGCGTAGCTGCCAGGTCTTCGAGCACCGTTGGGATATCGATTCCCTGCGGACACATCTGCACGCACGATTCACACTGAATGCAATCTTGAGCACGCTGACCTTCAGGCACAGCATCCATCTGCATCGATACCGTGAAGCTGGTGTCGAATTGGAGATCGTTGTAGGCGTTCATCATCATAGGGATGTCGATCTCTTGCGGGCAGGAATCAACGCAATAGCGGCATGCAGTGCACGGAACACCACCCTTGAGCGATTCAGCCACATCCATCAGCACGCCTTCTTCAACTTCCGAAAGCGGAGCCGACTCCTGGAAGATGCGGCAATTCTCCTCCACCTGAGCAAGGTCCGACATGCCGCTCAGGATCGTTTTCACGTTCGGGATGCCGAGCAACCAGCGAAACGACCACTCCACCGCCGAACGCGCAGGAGGATTTGCGCCGTCAAGCGCACTCGCATTCAGCTGCTGCATCTGGGCATCGTTCAGGTGAGCAAGCTTGCCTCCGCGCAGCGGTTCCATGACCACGATCGGGATGTTCATGCTCTCAAGCAGCGCCGTTTTCGCGGCTGCATCCTGCAGGGTCCAGTCAAGATAATTCAGCTGGATCTGGCAGAATTCCATGATGTTGTTGCCCGCGAACAGGGCTGCAGTTTCAGGATCGCGCTGCTCAAGCTCGGCGTACTTGCGCGCGCCATAGTCAAGAAAACGCTTGAGCGTTTCAGGGCGACCGTGACACGAAAAGCCCAGATGACGTATACGGCCGTTCTTCTTCTGTTCGACGAAGTAATCCGCGATGCCCCACTGTTCGTCCAGATAGACTTCGATGGATGCCTCATAGATGTTGTGAAGCAGGTAGAAATCAAAGTATTCGGTACCGCATTTGGTCAGCTGCTCTTCGAAGATCACGGCGGGATCATAGGTGTCGGCGATCTGGTGACCCGGATACTTGGTGGCGAAGAAATAGCGATCACGCGGATAGCGCGCAAGCGAGCGGCCAAGCGCGATCTCGGACATGCCGCCATGATAGGGATAGGCTGTATCGAAGTAATTGATGCCTGCCTTGATGGCCGTATCGACCATAGCATCGAGCGTTGCCTGATCAACGTTGGAGGCATCGCCGTCTATGATAGGAAGGCGCATGGCCCCGAATCCCAACCGTGCAATGTTGTCACCTAAGAAATCATTCGTGAGCATCTCTGTCTCCTCGGAATAGCAAAATCTGCTGAAGGTAACTCGTGTCCGCCTGTGCGCTTTCATGCTGACAATAGCTTGTGCCCGTTTATGCGCATAAGACGATTCGAGCGTTTGAGATTCGCGCATTTCACACGAACCATCCGATCAAGCACTGACCACACCAGCACTCTCATTGCATTACGAACCTCTTCATCGCATTCATTGTAATATAAAAGACACTCTGTTGCTAATACTGAGTGACAGCTTATCATCCGAAATCCAATCACCCTAAACAACTTCGCGAGACAGCCTGATGTCGCACTGCTTTACTAACTAATGTTTTGCATCGAGTTCAAACTTTCATGCAGCTGCTATCAATTACGTGAGAATCTCACTTCACGCTCTTACATTCAGACGCATTTATCTAGGCAGAAATAAGGGGATCCATCATCGTCGAGCAATGATGGTAGGCCGAACTCTTCGATCTTGGTCAGAAGATCCTTGAGCAAGGAAGGTATGGTGTTGCAGCCGAAGCACATATAGTAGCGGTCGCCTGCGTAAACGCCCAACGTCCACGAATATCTATCAAGCAGAAGATGCTCATGCAAGAATGGATCTGTCCAAGAATCGGTCTCAGCCGCAAGGAAGCACTGACGTAAGCACGCAGATTGTTGCGACGTGAGCGTCTTTACCACGTTGATATGCCGCGAAGCATTGTAGACATGGATGCTGATCCGATCGCCCTTTTCCTGGATGAGCTCGAAATGGGCGCACTTCTCCAAGTGCGCCCAATCTTGCACATCGAACTTGATCTGCTCGAACTCTCGCATGACCAGCTCTCGTTCATTCGCATTCACTTCAACCATCATCATCCCTCCAAACCGAGCTTCGATCTTACTCAACAAGACACCCGACCACAGCTACTCGCGATTATCGGCGACATAGATTCCCACACGAACCTGTTTCCATGGTTCAGCCTCACGATTCACCTGCAAAACACGCACCTCGAATGCTGACTTGTGTCCATAAAAGAGCATCAAGGAAAGCGATTCATTTATCTCAGCTGGCACATAGCCAAGCTTCGAAGAGTCCTTGTAGATTGCCACAGCATTGGAATCATGCGGGTTATCGGCTTCGATGCATAGTTCGAGACCGTCTCCTGTCTTTAGTTTTTCGAGGACGAGTGCGCCATCCCAATATTGGAACCCACGAATGCAAAAGCTGTGAAGCTGTCGTGATGGTAAAAACATGATCATCTTCTTTCTCTCGGCGTCAATCCGACAACTTGAATACTAGAGAAAGATTACTAGAGAGCCTATCCTATTTTTGGGACATAGTGAAATTTGAGACAGCTGTCTTACCTCACATGGAGGGTGGATTCGTTATCGGTTCGATCGATATGCCAATGAACGGTTGAGACGGCATGCAAGAGCTGCTCGTCGTGCGTCACGAGGATGATCGCGCCAGGGAATGCTGCGAGCGCACGCTCGAGCGCTTCGATCGAGCCCACATCAAGATGGTTCGTCGGCTCATCGAGGATGAGCAAGTTCGGTTCATGCAACAGCTGCTCAGCGATGAGTAGCTTCTTCAACTCTCCCGGGCTGATGTTCGACCCCTCTCGCAATGCATCAGGATCGCTATTCAACCCTGCGACCAAGGAAAGCACTCGCCCCTTATCTGCATCATCGAGCGCATGCAAACGCTCCAGCGCTGCCTGCCGCGAACGCTCGTCAACTTCTTGCGGAATGAATGCACATTCTACCTGTTCAGGAACGAGCTTCCGCACAGAGCGCAAGAGCGTGGTTTTTCCCACGCCGTTTTGTCCCGACACGCCCACATGATCGCTCGGCCCCACCCAAAGCTCGGGCATATGAAGCATCAGATCGCCCGCACGCAAGTCACCCTCGGGCACATGCAGCGCGAATTTCGAGCGCACGGCATGCCCCGGCAGCTGGATCGCTGTATCATAGCGCTTGCTCACCCGGCTCTCTGCGGCCGCCTGCGAAGCGCGCTCAGACCGACTTGCCATCGCACCTGCCGCTCTGCCCGCTATCGAATCCTTGGACGAGACTTTCGCCCGCCCCAGACGTTCGCGTCCGTCGCTATCATGCTTGTCCAAGTGTCTCGCGCTCAGTCGCGAGCTCGAACGCGCAGCCTCTTCGTTTCGCCGCTGCGCCTCAGCTTTCAGCCGCCGTTCTTCCCGGCGCGCGTTCTCGTGCTGCCGCACGCGAGTCGCGCGCGCTACCCGCATCTGCTCAGCAACCTTCGAATAGCCGCCTGGCCGCATCACCACATGCGTTTCCTCGAACACAGCGCACTGATCGACTAGCGCATCCAACAGCGCACGATCATGCGAGATCAGAAGGCCGATTCCTTTGAATGCCTGCAGGCTTCGCTGTACGCTTTCGCAGGTTTGCGCATCAAGGTCGTTCGTCGGCTCATCGAGCACGAGCACATCGGGACGCTGCCAGAGCGCGCAAGCGATCTGAACACGCTTTTTCTGGCCACCCGAAAGGCGCTCATAGTCCCACAGCCACGCATCTTCGATGCCGAGCGCATCGCGGATCTGCAACGCCTCGCTTCCCCAATCGGTTGCAAGATCGCTAAGCTCAGCGGGTACGATCGAGGTGTCTTGTGGACAATATGCAGCGAACAGCGTCGGTGCGACCGACCCCTCATCGGGCACGATCAGCCCGGTTGCAACGCGAGCGAGCGTGCTCTTACCACAGCCGTTGTCGCCGATGATGCCCGTCCAGCCCTGCGGAAACGTAACGCTCACGCGATCGAGCGTAGGCGACGCAGCACCTTCATAGGTATAAGAGATATTTGAAAGATTCAATTGCATGGCAGCCTCCAAAACTTGGAGGTCACGCGGGTGGGATCGAGGGAATCTATCTGCGAAGAAGAGATCTATGCAAACGGGGTAAACGAGAATAAAAACGTGCAGGATCACATAACGATGCGGCACCCGAGCGACCGGATGGATACGGAATAGTGGGTTGCCTTTGCGGCATCGTTAGTTCTTCATGCACCTAGCCTTTCTCGGGGCGTCGCTTGCCAAAGGCTCCGCCGGAATAGTGAGACGATTGTAACATCTTCGCGAAAAGGGTTAAAGGCGAACTAATAACAAGGCTCTGAAAGCTACACTGTACCTATGGCATTGCAATCACTATCTTGAAAGAGGAACGGGTACGTTTTGCCAGAAATAGTATCGACAGGATCGGCTGAACTCATGATATTCGACCAGTTGGAGCATAAAGAATTCGCCACCCCCGAAGGATCGATCTCCTATTGGGTGACCCCGCATGCCGGTAACGATTCGGAAGGCACTGGAAATCCCTGTGCTCGCGGGGACGCGTCTGCTTGCAATACTTCGCAAGCCAACCAGCCCTGGCTCGTCTTCCTGCCTGGTCTTACCGCCGACCATCGCCTCTTCGAGAAGCAGGTCGAGCACTTCATCGGCAAGGCTCGCCTGTTCGTTTGGGACCCACCTTCGCACGGGGAATCGCGCCCGTTCGCGCTCACGTGGACGATGGATGATCTTGCCCGCTGGCTGCACGAGATATTCGCCATCGAAGGCATCGCACATCCGATCCTGGTCGGGCAATCGATGGGTGGCTACATAGCGCAAGTCTTCATGGAGCTCTTCCCAGGCGAAGCAGCCGGGTTCGTCTCCATCGATTCTTGCTCGCTTCAACGACGTTATTACACCTGGTGGGAGCTTGCTGCACTACGCCACACGAAGCTCATGTATCTCTCGTTCCCGTGGAAGACGCTCGTTCGCTTAGGGTCAAGCGGCAATACCACAACACGCTATGGCAGCAAGCTCATGGAAGCGATGATGTTCGACTATCAGAAACGCGAGTACTGCGAGCTGGCTGCGCATGGATTTCGCGTGCTGGCAGACGCGGTGTCAGCCGATCGTCCCTACCGGATCGATTGCCCCTATGTGCTGATCTGCGGTGAAGAGGATCGTGCGGGTTCTGCCAAGCGCTACAACCACGCATGGGAAGCGCAAGAAGGAACGCCCGTTCATTGGATCGAGAACGCGGGACACAATTCCAACTGCGATAATCCTGCCGAAGTGAATGCAGTCATTGAAGGCTTGATGGATTCTCTTGACTGATGCATCTCACCCGTCGGGATACCTAAGCGCTCAAACAAAGGGCACATTTGATCCACATTGCAACAAGCACTATTGTCCAAGTGAAAAACGCAGATAGACCGGGTTATGATCCGAAAATGCGAAATCAAGATCGAGCGTGCGCTGCTCGATGCAGGTGACGTTGTCGGAATAGATGAACGCATCCATGACCCAGCGATCGTTCGTGCCATCATACGGCCGTCCTGCATCGCGGCAGGTGGCTGCCGAATCGAACGTCCCTGCATCAAACTCGCTCTTCGCTGCAACCACAAACCCCTCGGGCACGCTTGCGAAATCGAACGGTTTTGCCCAGCTGGCTTCCGTATCGGTCACGTTGCCATAGACCTCATTCGAAACACCGATCATATCGTGATTGAAATCGCCACCTGCGATCACGTAATTCCCTGCCTCATATTCGCGCTGCATATCCGCGAACAGCATCGATCGCTGACCCTCGAGCACCTCCGCATCCGCACCGTACGCAGACAGGTGAACGTTGAAGACAACCAGCTCCTTGCCATCTGAGACCGCAATGCGCGAGATCGTATAGCAACGATCGAGGTCGAGGAATTTGCTGAAGCTCTCCGAAATAGGGAGGCTGCGGCGCAGCGTGCTTTCGATCTGATAGCGCGAGAAGGTGGCCATTCCTGCCTTGTTCTTGCCATGCGGCGCATAGAGCGGCCAAGCAAGGTAGGGCGAGTCGTAGTTTTGTGCGAAGACCGAACACAGCGTGGGGAAATCGTTGCGCAAGAGCGCGTACTCATCCACGCCATGGCTGCGCGTACCATCGATGTCCACTTCCTGGAAGAGCACGATATCAGGATCGAGACCTTCGATCGCATCAGCCGATCCATTGACGTTATCGCTCACGTATTGCGCGCTCGGTGCCACTGAACCACTGCCACCATCCATGAAGAAATCGAAGTCGGGGCCATAAGCGCCGAACCCAAGGTTCGCGCTCACGATCGTGAATTCTTGAGCGAGCCCTTGGCTGTCAGCATCTAGCTCGATCGCACTTTCGACCTGGCCTTCTTCGGGTGCAGCAGTTTCAAGCGAAAGAGAATCGTCCAGGCGATAATAGCTTGCCATCACGTAGACAACGTAGATAACAACGATCAACACGAGAGCACCGAGCACTCCCCCAACGATCTTCAGCACCTTCTTCGCCATGATCCTCCTTCGTGGCCTCCGAGCAAGCAATGAGCAGAGCAACCTGCATAACGACCACCTTCATCGAGAGCAAGGCATCCGCTACCATTTCACTGCTTCTATGATACTCGTCTTTCTGTTTTGCTTCCCCATTTGGCTCATTTCGATAGCGCGATGAAATTGCAGTAGAATACCCTCATGAGACTCTTCATCGCCCTTGAGATACCACCCGTGCTAAAAGACGACATGGCTATCATGTCCAGGCAACTGCGCGAGCGTATTCAAGGGCGTTTCATTCCTCCAGAGAACTACCACATCACCTTGGCGTTCATCGGAGAAACGCTCGAGATGAGCATTCCACTCGCGATCGATGCTATCGATGAAGCTACGAAAAACCTTGACGGCATCTTGCTCAAGCCCGATCAGCTCGGCAAATTCGGACGGAGCGAAGACGCGACGCTTTGGCTCGGGTTCGCAGAAAACCCTGAACTCAGCGCGCTTGCTGCCCACATCCGCGAAAGCCTCTATGACTACGGTATCGTCTACGACCATAAGCCCTTCCGTGCCCACGCAACGATAGCGCGACGCGCCAAGCTGCCAAAAGGAGCGCTCCCTCCGTTCTCATTCCCGGATTCCGCACGAGCTTGGCGGGTGACCCTTTTCAAGAGCACGCTCTCAAACGAAGGCGCCTCCTACGAAGCGCTCTACACCAAAGAAGCCCTGCTGCCAAAATAGCTGACAGCCAACAGTAGCTCACCTGACCTTATCGCTGCGCCAAAGTGCAGCATGGTCCGTAAAAGAGGCCGACTGAGCGAAAACAAAAACGAAACGCCCGCATCCATCAAGACGCGGGCGTTTGCCGTTAGCTAGCCTAGGAAAACCCTTCAATCGCATCTCGAGCGCCCAAGCTTTCTTGAACAAGGGAGCTCGTCGCGGGAAACCCCCACAAGCGACCCAGCTCTCCCAGCTTGCGCTATGCTCGTTCGCGAACGCCTTGCACCACCATCGAACGGGAAACGAAATAGGTAATGAGCAAGTAGCCGCCATAGATGACCACGACCAATCCCGCAGACATCAGGATAGTCGGCAAGAGATTCACACCGAATGCTTTGAAGAGCGTTTCAGAAAGAATGCTGATCGTCCATGCGCTATGACATACCCCTACCAGCAACGGCAACAGGAAATAGATCGTGATCTGCGCAAAGAGAGAGCGTGAAAGCATTCGCGTATCGCAACCGATCTTCGAGAGCATGCGATAGCGCTTGAGCGAGTCGATCGTGAGCGAGAGCAACTGGATCGCGAGTATCGCTGCAACAGCCAAGAGCATGACCAAGCCGATATAAAGCGCCAGATAGGTGATAGCGAGCTTCATACCCTGCATCTGACCGATCATCTCCGCGCGAGTGTACGTGCTATTGATCTGGGCAACGTTCGCATCTTCGATCAACTGAGGAAGCACTTCTTCAGCATTTGACCCCTCTCGATAGTTGAGATTGACGAATGAGCTTGAGATACCGGTGCTCGGATCGAGCGCATCCACGACCCTATCGGGAACAACAAGGAAGACTGCGTTCGAGAGCATGGACATATCGTTAGGCTGGACATCGATCACTTCTGAATCAGGTATCAAAGTTTCGCTGCCTGTATCGAGCGAATAGCACTGATCCACCATTGCCTTGGCAAGCACGTCTGTGGCTTCGACGTTATTAGTCACCAGATAATGGCCATCATCAAGATCAACCCCTGGTTTATCTTGAAGTGCGAGCATCCTATTGAAATCGGAGATGCCGATCACATCAACATTGCTGTTCACGGCCGTAGCGCTCGGAATCTCAACGCCTGTTGAATCGAGGATATCCTTATAGGTCAGCGAAGGAAGGTCGTAAATGATGATAGTGCCTGACTCGCTCACCAACTGATCCCAGCCATCAATATGGCTCTGCAGATAGGACTCAACATCCTCGATCGGAATGTTCACCATGTCCTCAGCCTCAGCCTTCGAGAGCATCGGATTATTCTCAACCGGTCGCACCGCAACGGAAGCATCATAGGGGTTCGCTTCCTCGATATCGCCCACGAACATCTGGACCAATCCCATGCCCGTTGCGAACGTGGTGATCGCCAGGAAGAGCAGCACGGAAACGATGCCCATCGAAACGAACGAGGTGTTCACCTTGGAAGCAACCTGTCGGGTGGTGAACGGACGCAGTTTCTTCAAGTAGAAGCCACGTACGCGCGTGACCACCGCGATGATGAACCCTGCGAGCGAGAAGAAGAGCAAGAACGTTCCCACGAGCATCAGGATCGTAGCAGCTTTGAAGTTATCATCCATCAGCATGGTCATGCCATTGATCTGAAGCTGCCAATACGCTGCCGCCAACAGCCCGATCGAGACGATGAAGAGCACCAGGCAGACCCACGGATTGCGGACTGCGACCTTTTCGCTCTTCGCGTCAGCGTTCATCAGGTCGATCAGCTTGCAGCGGCGGATCGAGAACACATTGAACACCGCTACCACGAAGAAGATTACGCAGAAGCAAACGAGCGTCATGATGCAAGCGTCCATCGAGAAGCTGAATTGGTAGTCGGGCAGCGCGATGCCGAAGATGGCCGCCGTGGCGAACGAGAGTAGCTGCGAGACCAGAACGCCCAAGCCCAAACCAAGCGCGAGCGATATCACGCCCACCAGCACCGTCTCATAGATGATGATGCGCGAAACCTGTATCGGTTTCATACCCAGCATGAAATACATGCCGAATTCCCGCTTGCGTCGCCTGATCAAGAGCGAATTTGCGTAGATGATCAAGAACGCCAGCACAAAGGCGATGATATAGGAGAAGAGCGAGACCATCTCGCCAACGAACTGCGAGACATCCATGTGAGAGGACTCGTTGATCTCGGTCATGACCTGCTGCTCCGAAATGGAGTTGAACGCATAGAAGAGCGTTACCGCCATGAGCAGCGTTACGAAATAGATCGCGTAATCCTTCACCGAACGGCGTATATTACGCAGAGCGACTTTACCCAACATGGCGCGCCTCCCCTCCTAGGAAGGTCACGACCTCCATGATGCGTCCGAAGTAGTCCTCGCGCGAAAGATCGCCACGACGCACTTCATTGAAGATGCGTCCATCAGAAAGGAAGAGCACGCGCGAAGTGAAGGAAGCCGCATAGGCATCATGCGTGACCATGAGGATGGTAGCGCCGAAGTTCTTGTTCATGCCTTCGAGCGTTTCGAGCATGACCGTAGCGTTATGCGAATCGAGCGCGCCGGTAGGTTCGTCCGCCAAGATGAGCGACGGATCGCACACGATGGCGCGCGCAGCCGCAACACGCTGGCACTGACCGCCCGACATCTGATTCGGATACTTGTTCAGCTGGGCATCAACGCCGAGTTTACGTGCAATATCGTTGATGCGCGCTGGGATCTGCGAAGACGGAACGCCCTTGATCGTAAGCGCAAGCGCAATGCTCTCATAGGCGGTAAGGGTGTCGAGCAGGTTCGAATCCTGGAAGATGAAGCCCAGTTCGTCGCGGCGGAATTTCGCAAGCGCACGCGTGCTCAGCTTCGTGATGTCGCGCCCCTTGATCAGGATACGCCCGTTGGTCAGACGATCGATCGTGGAGATGCAGTTGAGCAGCGTGGTCTTGCCAGAGCCAGAAGGCCCCATGATCGCAACGAATTCACCCTGAGCGATATTGAGGCTCACCCCATCAAGCGCGTGCGTCAGGTTCCCCTTAGCACCAAAGACCTTTTCGGCATGCTGAACGGAAAGGAGCGATGATACCGCATGAGCGCCCACAACGGTCGCAGGTGGGGTTGCAATAGTTTCTGCCATGGGAGTTACCTTTCTACGTGGGGTAATTCAAGAGAGGTGAAGGTATGGAGCGCGACCATGAGCACCGTCGCGCTGAGCGCTGCTGCACCAACGACTGTGCATGCGCCCTTGAGTATCTTCAGTGGTGACATTGCTTCCGTCCTTTCATCGTGAGATTCTTGCGCGGAATCCCCGAGAAGGGGCTGTTAGGTGTTTCGCGAATGTCGACTTCCGCGAATGTCTCGGAAATACTTCCCAGAGATCCCGCACTTTCATCTTGCACGCGCAAGCGAAACGCTGCCATCGATTTGCCTTACATGCTCCTTACGCCTTCGTAAGGTTGCTCTTTTCAAGTAGTGCGCGCCGGCGGTCATGCGGGAAGGCTATCTGCACGCGCGTGCCTACTCCTTCTTCGAAGCGAGCATGATCGAAAGCCCCATACGAGCGCACATGCGCGCAACCAGATAGAGACCCATGCCCGTAGCAGAGCCATGAGCGCGCCCTACTGTGCCAGTGAATCCACGGTCGAAAACACGGGGAACGTCTTCGGCAGGAATGCCGCATCCATCATCTTTGATCTCGAGCACGGTCGAGCTGGTCGACGATTCCTGCTGCGCTTCGAAGGCAACGAATGAAATAGCATGCGCCTCATATTTAGCAGCGTTCACCACGATCTGCGTGATGATGAATTCGAGCCACATCTTGTCGGCGAACACCGTGGTATCGGGGTCGATCTGGAAATCGAGCGCGACTCCGAGCGAAGTGAGGTAGTGCATGTGCGATTTGCATACCTCTTTTGCAATGTCTGCGAGGTTCACTTCCCTGATGAGATAGTCAGCCACCAGCGATTCAGTGCGCGCAGCGAAGAGCGATTGTGAGATCAGATCGTCCATGCGCTCAAGCTCGCGCCGCAAGGCGAGCGCATCGGGGCCGCTCATGCGTTTGGTGATGAGCTTCGCGGCCGAGAGCGGTGTCTTCACCTCGTGGACCCATAGCTCGATATATTCAGCGTTTTCGCGCGCATTCGATCTTAGCTCGGTGATCTCTTGGTTGTCGGCTTGCACGATCGCAAGCGCAGCCTCATAGGCAAGTCGCCCTTCCAGAAAGGAAGGCGAATCGACCAGATCGACAACGTGCGCGCCCTGTTCAAGGTTAGTCGTTGCCTCTTCGACCTGATGCCAGAAGGATGCCCTGCGCGCATACTGAAGTATGAGGTATCCCGCAACACCTATGACTGCGATCAGGTCGATGAAGATGATCCCGCCGGCCGAAGCCTCCAAGACGATCAAAACGAGCGTAAGGAGCACGATGAACAGCGTCGATCCCGCAAGAAAGAGAGCCTTGCCCCTGATGAAGGCGCTCGGTGAGAAGCGCGTGCGACGAAGCTCGTTCACTCGATCACGTACCCGAGCGAACGGCGCGTCTGAAGGAACTCTTCGGGCACATCGAGCTGCGCGAGCTTCTTGCGCAAGCGATTGATGTTGACCGTGAGCGTGTTATCGTCGATGAACGCATCGGATTCCCATAGATCGCACATGATCTCCTGGCGCGAGACGATCGTGCCAGCGTTTCGCATGAGAAGGGTGAGGATACGCTGCTCGTTACGCGTGAGCTGGCTTTCCTTGCCCTGATAGGTAACCGCGCACGTGTTCAGATCGAGCGTGAGACCGCGGTGTTCGAGCATGGTGGCTTGCTGCGATTGCTCCCCGCGGGCAACGAGCACGCCCAATCGCGCGAGCAGCGCGGCTGGGCGATACGGCTTCATCACGAAGTCGTTCGCGCCCAGATTGAGCGACATGACCTCGTGGAATTCATCAGTTGCCGAGGTGAGCACGATAATGGGAACTTCGCTCTTCGCGCGAATGGCGCGACAGATCGCATGCCCATTGGTACCCGGAAGCGCGAGGTCGAGTATCACGCAATCGAAATCGCCCGCGAGCACCTCCTTGGCCGCATGCGCGAAGTCTTTGCAGCAATGCACCTCGTAGCCATTGAGCTCGAGTAGGTTAGCCAGTTCGTCGCGCAACACAGCATCATCTTCAACGATGAAGATCGAAGCACCTGATGCATCGTTAGCATTGTTCAAATAAGCCATGGAATTCTCGCATATCCACGTCCAGTACCGTCTGGGACTATTGTACGGAGGCCGCAAGCAGAGCTGAAGCGGTTTAGTGAATTCTTACAAAAACGTATGCTTTCCTGCACTAAGCGCTCTTGCTGAGAGACTAGCCGATCGTGGTGAGGAAATACTGCGCTTTGCCCTTTTCCTTCGCCTGATAGAGCGTGCTGTCAGCAACGGCATAAAGATCTTCGAACGGCATAGGAGGAGCAGCAAGGCATACTGCACCGATACTGAGCGTAGGTGAAGCACGGAACTTATGTCCGTCGGGCGATTCAGGTGCAATATCGGTCGAGCGTTGAGCTGCGAAGGGGCCGCGAGCAAGGTGGCTCAGGACACGATCGGTCGCTGGTCCTGGCGCAAGACCTGGGGCGAAGATGATGAATTCATCGCCGCCGAAACGCGCAACGATGTCTTCCTTACGCATGACCTGCTTCATGAAGCGCGCAAGTTCCTTCAAAACTGCATCGCCCTCAAGATGCCCATACGTGTCGTTGACACCCTTGAAGTCGTCGACATCAACCGCGATGAGCGTGCACGGACGCGTTTCGGTACGCAGTGCGGTTTCGATGCGGTCGATCGCAGCCGATCGATTGTAGAGTCCCGTAAGCGCGTCGCGCTCCGCCTTCTGACGGAATTGGCTTTCACGCTGAGCTGCCTCATTCGTGTCGAGCAGGCGCCCCACATGGCGCACAGGCTTGCCCTCTTCATCGTAGAGCACCACCGACTGATAGCGATACCAGATGGTCTCCCCGTCTTCATTGGTGGTCGAAGTTTCGAAATCGACCAGTGAATTCTCGCCGATCTGGCTCAAGAGCGGCGAGAGATCATGCGAGGTGATATTGAGGGTACAAGGATTATGGCAGCGGCGACGGACAACGAAATCCTCCTGGACCGGTTCGCGCCCAAAACGCCCTACGAAATCACCATAGACGTTGGCTTCCCCGGTTCCGCACTGGATATCGAAGAGCACGTCGTTCGAAAGCGCCGTGATGATCTCGAGGCGCTCGTTCGCCAAACGCAAGCTCTCATTCGCTTCGTACAGCTCTTTTTCGTCGTGCACCTGACCAGAGATGTCCATGAGCGTGACGTAGAACCATAGCTTGCCTTGCGAGTCTTCGACGAGCTGACCCCAATCTTCGACCCAACGAACTTCCCCATCGGCACAGCGAATGCGATAGCGCAGATGGTCGTCATTGCTCGAAAGGATCTGCGATTCGATGCTCGCAAGGGCCTCTTCGCGGTCCTCTTCGAAGATCATGCCGGAAAAAGTGTTGCCGGTAAGTTCACGGAATTGCTCTTCGTTCTCGCAGCGGAACATCCGAATGAGCCCGCCGCTCACGCGATCGAGCGTATCTTCGCCCTCGGCAGGATAGCGGAATAGCCCTCCGGGGAATCGATCGAGAAAGCCCCAGTGCGATTCTATGTCGTTTACGGTCGATGCCCCCGATGAAGATGCCTTGTTCGGAGAATCCATTGTGGGGTCTGCGCTTTTCTGCGCAACCTTGTCTTCGCCTCGACCAAAAATATGATGCCAAGCCACGATGTGGCCTCCTTTTTCCTACCCCCGAGAACAGAGGGCGATATCCTCGCGCCCCTTGTTTTTGTTGTGGAAATAATACCACTCCCACAGGGGGCTTCAACAGAACAAATGAAGCTTAATAGCAAGGAAACACAAGAACGCACGGCCTTTTCGAATGGTCGACGTGCTGCCCTTTTGCACTACGAAGCGCTGAGCGTATGGATCGCAGCCTTCAGCGCTTTGATGTCCACTGGCTTCGCAACATGAGCATCCATGCCGCTCGAAAGGATACGGCGCACATCTTCGCTGTGCGTATCGGAGGTTACCGCGATGATCTTAACGGAATCGCCGCCTTTTTCCTTGCAGGCACGAATGCAGCGCGTTGCCTCATAGCCATCCATGTTGGGCATGTGGATATCCATCGTGATGATGTCGAAGAATCCTGGCTCGCGCTCGAGGAATTCATCATAAGCAACCTGACCATCTTTCGCGGGAACAACGTTCGCGCCTTCCATCTCGAGATATTCGCACAGTATCTCGCGATTGATCTGGTTATCTTCGACCACGAGCACGTTCTTACCCTTGAGCGCATCCGTGACCGATGTCTCCCCCTCCCCTTCGTCGATCTCGAGCTGAACACGGATCGAGAACGTGGAGCCTGCGCCAAGCTCGCTGGTAACGAGGATGTTCCCGCCGAGCGATTGGATGAGCTGCTTCGCCGTGGAAAGACCGAGTCCCATATGCGGGATATCGTCATCGAGACGCGTATCCTTCACGCGCACGAACGGCTCGAAGATGCGGGCGAGATCGTTCTCTTCGATGCCGATGCCCTTATCGCTCACCGAGATCTCATAGAACCCGAAGCCTTGGTTGAAGGAATCGAGCTCACGCGCACGCAGCACGATCGTGCTTCCTTCGGGCGAAAAGGTCGAAGCGTTTTCGATGATCGCCCGCAGAGCGCGATTGAGATAACTGAAATTCGACTTCACATTCGGATGCTCGACCTCGATCGAGACCTCCACATTTTGCTGGCGTCTATCGAGGCGGCGCGCCGTTTGATCGCGCGTGACCAAAACGAGCTCGCGCAAGCTGAAGGGCTGGTTGTTCTGGAGCATTTCGGCAGTATCGCCATGAAGTTCCATCGCGCGCCCGACCATATCCATGAGGCGCGTGGCAGCATCGTAGATGAGATAACAGCTGTTCTTGGTCTTTTCGTCAGTGCAGCCCGATGCCATAAGATCCGCAGTCCCAAGAATGGTGTTGAGCGGGGTGAACATGTCGTGCGAAAGCTTGGAGAGCATCTCTTTCTTGAACGCGTGCTCTTCCTGGATCGAGCGGAAGGTTGCCACCCACACGCGCCTGCCATCATCGAGCGCATTCACCGTGCACTTGCCCGTGAACCAGCGGGGTGTGTTGTCCTTTGCGATCATGCGGAATTCAAAATGCTCGAAAGAGCTGTCGTCCAATGCCTTTTGAACGGCATCGCGATCTTCTGGGAAGACCACGTTCATGAAGCTGCCTTGAGAAAGCGCCACGAACTCTTCGACCGTATAGTCGAGGTTATTGAGCGCGAATTCACTGGCGAAGTAAAGCGTATAGGCTTCATCGAAGAAGCCGCACATCGCACCGACCGCTACATTGGCCGCAAGCAGATCGTCGACCTGCTGCCCGAGCGCTCCTTCTCCAGTTGCCTGTTCATCGGTACCGAAGAAGAAAAGATACTCTTTGTAGTACGAACGGTGGATTTTCATGCGCTGTCCTGCTGATACGTCAATATGATGAGATGCCTGTCTCGCTTTATCATAAATAATAGTCCGATTCCTCTCGGAGTGCAGGGAAAATGTGCCTCAAGCTCATTTTTTATACTGATTTGTTTCCCTATCAGCGCAAGTGAACGCTACAATATACAAGTTGCATAAGGGGTGAGGGCGTATGTATACTGCAAAGCTTCATATCTATCTCATAGGGTTTTCGCAGGATAGCGTTGCACTCATCTCGAACATCGAACCCCTTCCGAGCTTTCAACACAGCATTCATGCAAGCGAGAGCATCGATAGCGGCATGATCAGCGAAGCCGACCTCATCCTCCTTCGTTCGAGCGGCCCTGAGACGGCGCAACTCGTAAGCAACATAGCGGCACAACGCAAAAGCGGCGCCGATATCGTCCTGGTAGCTCCCGTTGAAACGTTCGCCGAGCTCGGCGAAGCAGCGGGCGCCCTCTCTGATTTCTGGGAAGCACCGCTTGACGATGCGCTGCTCATTTTCCATTTTAAGAAATGGCAAGCCGATCGAAAGCTCCAGGCCGATCTCTGGCAAACCGACCAATTCCTCAACACCACCATCGATTCGATCCCGAATCTCATCTGGTACAAAACGCGCGATGGCATCCACGAGAAGGTCAACGACAGCTTCTGTGCCACCGTACGCAAGACCAAAGAGCAAGTTCAAGGGCAAGGTCATGCCTACATTTGGGACGTGGAACACGATGATCCTGCCTGCATCGAATCGGAGAACGAGGTCATGGCATCAGGCAGGACGTGCGTTTCTGAAGAAGCCGTGCAGACCTCCGAGGGCGACCGTTTGCTCACCACCTACAAATCGCCGCTCTACAACATCGACGGCACGGTCATGGGAACGGTGGGCGTTGGTATCGACATCACCCAAGAACGCGCCTACGAGCAAAGCCTCATCGATAAGAACCAAGCGCTCGAGACCATCTTCCGTTCGCTCGATTGCGGCGTGCTCACCCACAGCGTCGATGGCACGCGCATCTTAGGCGTGAACCAGAAAGCGCTCGACATCTTAGGGTATGCCACCGAACAAGAGATGATGGACGATGGGTTCGACACGATCGCTCGTTCGGTGATCGAAGAAGATCACGACCGCATGATCGACCAGATCCATCAGCTGCGCAATGTGGGCGACAGCAATTCGACCCAATACCGCGTGCGTCACAGCGATGGCTCGCTCATTCACGTGATGGGCGACATGAAGCTCATCGAAAACGATGGCGAACGCTACATTCAGCGCTTCTTGCTCGATATCACCAAGCAGAAGAACCTCGAGGCACAGAAAGAGCTCGTGCACCATAGCTTGATCCAAGCGCTCAGCAGCGATTACATGGTCGTCTGTTCATTCCAGCTCGATTCCGATACGGGCGAAGTGCTCCAGGTATCGGAAGATCTCGATGCAGCACTGAGCGACATCTTCGCAGGAGATATCGCGCTCGATCAAACGATGAATGCCTACATCGACAAGCGCGTTGATGCTGAAGACCAAGAGATGGTCCGCTCCTTGCTCACCCCCGAGAACATTCGTCGCGAACTTTCCTCGCATAACCGCTTCGACCGCATCTATCGCGCCAACGTGAATGATGCACTCCAGTATCGCCAGCTCAGCGTTACGGGAGTGCGCGCCGGCGAAGAGAACTTCATCGTAGTGGGTCTGCGCAATATCGATCAGCAGATCCGCGAAGAACTCGAGCAGAAGACGCTCCTCGAAGAAGCGCTTGGATACGCGAACCGCGCCAACGAAGCGAAGAGCACCTTCCTCTCGAACATGAGCCACGACATCCGCACTCCTATGAATGCGATCGTCGGCTTCACCGAACTAGCAACACGCCACATAGGAGATCCCGAGCGCGTGGAGGAATATCTCTCCAAGATCAAGACTTCGGGCAATCATCTGTTGAACCTGATCAACGATGTCCTTGACATGGGTCGCATCGAACAGGGTAAGCTTTCGCTCGACGAAGGTCCTTGCGATCTGAATGAAGTCTTTGCCGCGCTCGAAGAGATCCTTGCTCCTGAAGTCGAATCGAAGCAGCTGGAGTTCGATGTCAGCACGGAGCTCACCCACAGCGAAGTGCTCTGCGACAAGGTGAAGCTCAATCAGATACTCATGAACCTTTTGAGCAATTCGGTGAAGTTCACCCCCGCTGGCGGCACGGTACGCCTGAGCCTCACGGAGCTGCCCGCGAACGACATCGAAAGCGGCTGCTATCGCGTGATCGTCTCCGACACGGGCATCGGCATGGCACCCGAATTCCTTGAGCAGATCTATGACCCGTTCGAACGCGAACGCACGCAAACGATCAGCGGCATTCAAGGCAGCGGACTGGGCATGGCCATCGTGAAGAACCTCGTCAACATGATGGGTGGCACGATCCAGGTCGAGAGCGAAGTGGGAGTGGGCACCACCTTCACGGTCATCTTCACCTTCAAGCTCATCTCTGCGCGCGACACTGCCACAGCAGAAAAGGATGAGCGATCAGCGCTCTTCCAGGCCGAGCGCGCCCAGAACTATCACATCCTTTTGGCCGATGACAACATGCTCAATCGCGAGATCGCCGTGGAGCTGCTCAGCGATGCGGGCTTCGCTATAACGACCGCGATCGATGGCAAGGATGCCGTTGAACAGCTAGCTTCATCTGAACCAGGAACTTTCGATCTCGTGCTCATGGATATCCAAATGCCCATCATGAACGGCTATGAAGCTGCGCGCGCGATCCGCGCCCTCCCTAATAAGGAAGTTGCTTCAGTGCCGATCCTTGCCGTTACCGCCGATGCCTTCGATGAAGACCGTCAGCGCGCGCTCGAAGCGGGCATGAACGGACATCTTCCCAAGCCGATCGAAGTCGACAAGCTCTTCGGTGTGCTCGATACCTTGCTCGATTAATCCTCCCGCTTCCCTGAAGGTGACAAACTACCCGGTCGTTCGACACCTCACAACGTGGTATAAAGAAAGGGAACAACGAATGACAGCTCGTTCAAGCTAGTTCGCATCAGGGATCCACGTAGTGAGGAGACGATTATGACAGCGCTCGAGATCAAAGGCATGAAGATCGGTGAAGGCCTCCCGAAGACCATCATCTCGCTCATGGATCCTACGGTCGATGAGACCATCGAAACGATCAAAGCCGGCATCGAGGTAGGTGTTGATGCCTTCGAATGGCGCGGCGATTTCGCAGCCGACCTGCACGATCCCGCAAAAATGGCAGCCAACAGCAAACTGATCGCTGCCGCCACGCCGAACAACCCGCTGCTCTTCACCATGCGCACCATAGAAGCTGGTGGACAAGCTACTCTGCCCGTCGATGAATATGTGGCGCTGAACAAAGCGATCATCGAGGCTGGTGCGATCGATATGGTCGACATCGATATCGAATTGGGCGAAGAATCCACCATGGAACTGGTTGCCTTCGCAAAGGAGCACCAGGTGGCCACCGTTATCTCCTACCACAATTTCAGGGGCACCCCTTCAGTTGAATGGATGGTCGACCTCATGTGCCGCATGCATAACCTCGGCGCAGACATTCCCAAGATCGCCACCATGGCGCTCTGCCCCGAAGACACCCTGCGCCTGTTGCAGGCAACCTACGAAGTGTCGAAGCTTCATCATGATGGCCCGCTGCTCACCATGGCCATGGGTCGTGACGGCTCCCTTTCGCGCTTGACCGGCGAGATGTATGGCTCTTCACTCACCTTCTGCGCGCTCAAAGCAGCTTCCGCTCCTGGTCAGGTTGATGTACGCCAGGCCAAACGCATCATGCAAGAGCTGCATGAGGTCATCTCCTAATAGCCGCGCTTCGCTAAAACGCTATTATTCAGTGGGATCTTGAAAAGACCTTTAGAGCAGTGCGCCTGACGAGGAAAAACGATACGCCACGCCATCAATGGTGTGGTTTCCCGTTACCATGACGCCATTATCCTGGAGGTAATACCACTTACCCTTTACCTTCTGCCAGCCCGTGGTCATCGCGCCAGAACCCTTGAAGTAATACCAATAGCCTGAGATCTTCTGCCAGCCGGTCTTCATGGCACCCGATCCATTCAGGTAATACCAAACGTTATCCACGAGGGTGAAGCCCGTTGCCATCGCACCATTATCCTGAAGGTAGTACCACTTACCGCCCGTCTTGAGCCAACCGATGCTCATAGCACCTGAGCCCTTGAAGTGATACCACGTGCCTGAGACCTTCTGCCAGCCGGTCTTCATCGCACCCGATCCATTCAGGTAATACCAAACATTGTTCACCTGGATGAAGCCCGTTGCCATCGCGCCATTTTCTTTGAGGTAGTACCATTTGCCGCCCGTCTTAAGCCAACCGATGCTCATAGCACCTGAGCCCTTGAAGTGATACCACACACCCGAGATCTTCTGCCAGCCGGTCTTCATCGCACCCGAGCCATTCAGGTAATACCAAACGTTATCCACCTGAGTGAAGCCGGTTGCCATGGCGCCATCCTCTTTGAGGTAGTACCACTTGCCGCCCGACTTGAGCCAACCTGTCTTATAGTCGCCCGAAGTGGAAGTTGCGTAATACCAAACATGCTCGACCTGCACCCAGCCAGTCTTGCCAGAGGTGAGCGCTCCCTTTGAGTCGAAGCAATAGAGCTTGCCATCGATCTTCTGCCAGCCCGTTTTCATATCGCCATTCTTCGCATCAAGGTAATAGCGCTTCGAGCCTTCGACCTTCCAGCCTGTTGCCATGGCGCCATCTTCATTGAAGAAATAGGTCTTATCGCCGATCTTCTGCCAACCCGTAAGGTACTCGGCATCTTCACCGATGTAATACCAGGTCGACCCATCTTGCTGCCATCCCGTTGAAACGGTACCATTGCTGCCGATGTAGACCTTCTTGCCATCCACCTCGACAAAGCAATTGGTGAGAGGCGTTGTGGAGCCTTCCGTACTCGGCTCGCCGAAATAATACTTCGTTCCACTGGCTGCCTCTTGCCAGCCTGTAAGCTTATAGGGCAAGCCGTCTCGATAAGCACGCGCGCACGGTGCTTCGTTGTGTTCCTGGATAACGATCGTCTCATCGCCCTGAGCGTTCACCTTCACGCCGCTCGAAGCAAGCTCGGCGACAAACGCCCCCTTACCCCACTTTGCGAAGAGCGAAGCTTGATAGTGACGAGCGCCCTTCTCTTGGAACGCTTCGATCGTCTCATTGGGCATGAGCGAGAACGGCCCTGTTTGCACCACCACGGCACGATCCTCGCCGTTCGCGTCCTTCAGAATAGTGCGAAGATAATCAACGGAGTTCGAGTTCACGCGCCCATGATGGCCCAGCTTGAGCAGATCGACCTTGCCGATCTTCGCCTTAAGAGCATCTTCGTCGCCCATGCGCTCTCCCGGAGCAACCAAGTTGTTGATGTCTCCCGACAAGAAAGCGCTGCGGCCGTTCGCTGCCGTGACCTTCACCCCATACGAGAAGTAATTCGCATCAGGGACCTTCGTGGTCTGATAGCTCTCATCGTAATTGAGTATCTCTATCGTAGCGCTGCCAAGCTTGAACACGGGTGAGCCTTTGCGCGGGTCTTCAGTAGGGGTTGGGTCCTCTGTGGTAGTGATCGCTTTGCTCTTGGAGGCAACAGCGGCTGATTCGGCAGGCGCCTTCGATGCTTGAGCGCTTGCAGCGCTTGCTTGAGCGTCGGTTGACGGCGCAGCGGACGAAACGTCTGACTGAGCAGATGACGCTTGCTCATCAGCTGAAGGTGACAAACTACCTGGTTGTTCGTCATCTTTCTTGGTGCCCTCGTTCGCCTCTTCCGAAGGTGACAAACTACCCGATCGTTCGTCATCTACTGATGCGCGCGAAGCTGCAGATGGGACATCATCTAACGATGATGAACGACCCGTTGAAACGGGATCGGGGTCGGTAGGATCAGGATCAACAGGGTCCGGATCAACAGGATCAGGGTCAACAGGGTCCGGATCCGGATCAGGATCGACGGGTTCTGTGTAGGAAGGATCGAGGTGCTGGATGATACGGGCACCATATTCCTTCTGCGCCCACTCAGCCGCTGCGATCAGGCGATCATAGACGAACCGATTGTCCCAGAGAGCTGAGGAGTTGGTGATATAGCTGTCGTCGTAAACTGGCGTGTAGATGGTCTTGGGGTGGAAAGCGTGGATGATCTGAGAAGCAGACCCGATATGATCGGAATGCGGGTGCGTGCCGATGTAGAAATCGAGGTTATCCTGCGTCACGCCGATCTTGCGCATATAGGCGATGACCTCATCCTCTTTGCCTTGTCCATAGGTCGTGCCTGGACGCACCGGATAACGGAAATCCGAACCATCAGGCGCCTCTGAGTCCTCGGCGGAATCAACCACACCAAAATGCCCATCGCACTCGACGATGATCGCATCCATATGATCGAACGGCAGCACATGGATACGCACGGTGCTCGATTCCGTCTGCCCGTTTTCAGCATGAGCAGTCGCCGGAACGAAGAACACCAAGAGCAATGCCATGAGAACAGCGACGAAGGTGGTGAACAGATTCGATTTCTTCTGATACGTAGACAACATTCTTCCTCGAAAAAACAACGACGATCGAACAATGAAGTAGTGCGTTTAAGGCGTGTTTGGAGGGAGTTCCTAGTTTACAAAATGAAAACAAACGTGCAAGCAAATCGCCACTTTTCAGGCTTTGAGCGGCGTTCTTCGTTAGGGGATGGCATGCTTGCCCGAGCGATTGTGGAGGATGAACGCATTCATCCAAATCGCATATCACAAGATTTCGACAATGATCCATCGAGCACGCGTGAAGTCCTCCCTTTCACGTATCATAAGAGCGAACGAAAGGCGCGATGGGCGCCGCCGTATGAGGAGAGTCGATGAACCCCGTTACCCAAGCAGCCGTGAAAGCCATCACAAAACTGCGGCCGAACATCCAAGATGGCTACCTGCGCCAGCGTGCTGCTGAAGATGCGAGCGCGCGTCTCACCATCGCAAGCCCCCGCTGCCGCATCGACGATAAAGCGGTTGCCACCTCCGAAGGCGCAGAGATCCCCATCCGCGTGTTCACGCCGCTCGATATCGATTTTTCCTTACGCAACGGATTGCACGTGAACGAAGACTTCGAGGGCACGATCCTCTTCTTCCATGGTGGAGGATTCGCCAATGGCGATATCGATTTCTACACCGATACATGCATGAAGATGGCGCTCAAGCTCGATAGACGCGTGGTGTCGGTCGATTACCGCCGCTCGCCCGAGCATAAGTTCCCTGCTGCACTCGTGGATTGCTACGAAGTTACGCGCCAGCTCTTCGCCGGTGAACTCTTGGACGATGTCGACCCAGAGCATATCGTGCTCTTCGGCGATTCCGCTGGAGGCAACCTTGCTGCCTCCGTCTCGCTGCTTGCGCGTGAGCTGGGAGAATTCACCCCGCGAACGCAGATCCTGCTCTATCCGCTCGTCTATAACGATCACACGCTTACGAGCATGTTCGATTCAGTGCGCGAGAACGGCGAAGACTACATCCTCACGCGTGAAGATATAAATGGATATGTCGATCTCTATCTGAGCTCGCCAGAAGACTTCTTCAACCCTTATTTCGCTCCGCTATTAGAAGAGGACCTTTCCCACCAACCGCGCACACTCGTGGTAACCGCAGAATACTGCCCCCTGCGCGACGAAGGCGAGACCTACGCTGCCCGACTCGAACTTGAAGGCAACGAGGTCGAATGTGTGCGCGTGCTCAATGCGATCCACGGCTACTTCCTCTATCCGAGCGTATTCGGCTTCGTGCGTGATACCTACAAGATCATCGAGAGCTTCCTCGACCACCAACCCCTTCCGCAAGAAGATGATGCCACATGGCTCGCACTCCTTGGTACCGACTAGACAACGTGGGGAAATACTATTCTTCCCAAGCAGGGCGTGCAGGCCAGACGGTCTTTCGCTTCGCAGCGACCTTCGTGGACTCCATCAGCCCTGAAGCGCTCCAGCGCGCGCTCGCCCGAAGCATCGCGCTCTTCCCTGGTTTCAACGTGAAATTGCGCAGCGGATTATTCTGGCACTACCTCGAACCAGCCGATGAAGTCCCGCAGGTAGAGCCCGAGCGCTTGCCGATCTGCGCTGGGCTCCACGCCGATCTCAATAGCGTCCTCATGCGCGTGACCTACTTCCGCCACCGCATCAACTTGGAAGTCTCGCACATGATCTCGGATGGGCGCGGTACGCTCGAATTCTTCAAAACGCTGCTCAACGCCTATGTCGAAGAGCGCTACCATGCCACGCCAGCCCTCCCGAGCGAACCAGCATCAACGCCTGAGCGACGCAACGAAGACAGCTACACGACCAACTACGAGCGCTCGAAGGCAGGTGCGACCGAATCAGAGAAGGTCTATCACTTGTTCGGTTGGAAGAACACCGCTGAACCCACGTTCATGGAATACCATCTTTCAGCGAGCGCGGTTCACTGCGCTGCGAAGGACATGGGTGTGAGCGTGACATCGCTCGTGATCGCGGCGGTCATCGTTGCCATCCGCGCCACGATGCCTCCCGCAAAGCGCGATCGTGCGATCCGCATGGATGTCCCGGTCGATCTGCGCGCGATCTTCGGGTCGGAAACGCTGCGCAACTTCTTCGGGCTTGCGTTCATCAGCTACACTCCCGGCAGCTCGGATGCTCCACTCGAAGATATCGCGCACCTCGTGCAAACGCAGCTCAAGACCGGCACCGAGCCAGAGGTGCTGAAGCGGCGCATGAATCGCATGCTCAAGATCGAGAAGAACCCCTTCATCTCGCATGCCCCACTCTTTCTGAAAGACGGCGCGCTCATGTTCGCGAATTGGATGGCAGCGCAAGAGGTCACCACCACGGTATCGAGCATCGGACGCATCACGCTCGATCCTGCGACCGAGCCCTACGTGTCCGACATCAACGTCTCAACTTCGACCCACGGAATGAACTTCCTTTTCTGCACGTTCAAGGATGTGCTGAGCATCGTGGTCTCGAGCGTCTACGTGCGCCACGATGTGATGCGCAACTTCTGCCGCGTTTTCACCGACTTAGGGATCGAAGGGGTGATCAGCGTGAACAAGACCTCTGGTCAGGTGGATAGCGAACTCACCCAAGCTCACTTCGAACAGCTTTCCCGCCGCATCGCCGAAGAGCGCAGACAAGGGAGCAAACGATGAAGAACACGCATACAGGCGACAGAAGGAGAAGGCTATGAGATACTGCCCCTCCTGTCATATCGATTTCACGGGCGTGCTCGATCGCTGCCCTCTGTGCGGAAGCAAGCTCGAGGGAACGCCTGAGGGCATGATATTCCCGGAAAATGAGCTCGCGCGCACCAAGAAGCTTGCGAAACGCTCCATGATCGCGCTCACGTTCGCCGCGCTGGCCTTCGTGGCGTTCCTCTGCGTGCGCACGCATGCATCCTTCGTAACATGGATTGCATCCTTTGCAGCGGTGATCGTGAACTACATTTTCATCCGCAACGTGGTCGTGCACTCCCCCAGCTTTCTCCGCATCATCGAGCGCTACTTCCTCGTGGTGATGACGCTCGCGCTCTTGTTGCTGCTCGCAACGGGCGATAGCCGTCTTGCCACCTATGTCGTTCCCGCGCTCACGCTCGTGGCGCTTTTCTTCAACGGCGTGCTCGTGGCGGTGTTCCGCAATGGATTCGTGCAGGGTTACGCGAAGTATCTGCTGTTCAATTTCGTGCTCGGCATGGTGCCCCTCGTTCTGCTCGCAACAGGGCTGGTGAGTCAGCCAGCGCTCTCGATCGCGAGTGGCGTGGTTTCGGGATTGCTCTTGGTATTGCTGCTCGTGCTCACGCGCAAGCAGCTCTTCTCCGAGATGCAGAAACTCTTCCATCGCTAAAATGAGAGACAACAGAACCACTATGTAACATTCGGACACTTAGCTGCATCTGCATCAGTGGAGAGGGTGGGGCTAAGAAGTGACTCTTTGCCGACTAATTTAATCAGTAATAAAACCCGAGCAAAGCAGCGACGCACGAGCGAATCAGCTTAGCTGATTCGTGAGCAGGGAAGCGGGTCATCTTCGTGCCTCTCCCTCTCTGCTGGTGCAGATGAGTGAATTTTGCCTATAGCAAAACTCACAAACAGGGCAGCACATCGTTACCGGACCCTTCGGCCTACCCCCTGCTCGCAAGATGGAACTTCAGTGTGGCTTGAGAGGTCTTGCCTGTTCAAGCTTGAACGAATGCGCAAGTACTCCCAAACCAACAGCACGAAGAGCAGCGTCATCACGATCAAGTACCCGATCACCGCGCCCGGCAGCCCCGTGAAGATGACGAGCAGTGTGGGCACGAACAGCGAGAAGCCGAGCGTGATGACGTAGAGCTTCGTCACGTCTTTCTGGCGACGCATGATCGTGATGGTCTGGTAGAGGAAATCGATCGCAGCGGTTACTCCACCAGCTGCCAGCATGATGTAGCTCAGTCCCCTGAACTGTTCGAAATCGATGCCATAGAGGAAGCTCATGATGGGGATGCCGATCCAGGCCATGATCCCCACATTCACCACGGTGAGCACGATGATGAGCACAAAGATGCCCAGGATGATCAGATCGAAGCGGCGGCGTTTCGCCGGATCGTTCCATACGTTCGCCATGCGCACAAGAAGCGGCTTATAGACCAGCTGCACGGTGAGCAAGATACCCTGCGCGGGAAAATAGAGTGCATTGAAATAGAGCTGATTATCGTAAGAGAGCGTGCCTTCCATCACGAACTTCGGCATGTTATCGATGACCGCATAGAGAAAGAGCGCCACGAAGAGCGGTGCGCAATTCTTGAAAAGCTGCCCGATCGAGGCTACACTCCATGAGCGTTCCTTCGGCGTCTCCAAGAGCGTGAGCGGGAAGGTGACCACCACAAAGGTTGCCGCCGCAGCAATAGCCATACCGATACAGGCGACGATCATGTTGCGCGTGATGAGCAGCAGTATCGAGAACACGACAAGTGCCGCCACCGAACGAAGAGCTTGCGAGATACCCGCCAAGTAGAGCTTATCGACCTGCTGGAGGCGCCCTTCGTACACATCTGCCAGCCCATCGACCATGCGGTAGAGATACACGCCGATCGAGATATAGAACATAGTGCTATCGTAGCCACGGATCTGGCAATAGATCGCCCCGACCGCCACCATGACCACGCAGGTGATCCAACGGTTGATCTGGTAATCCATGAACGTGTGCTTCTCGTTCACATCCGAGACCTGATAGGTGCGCACACCGAAATTCGCCAGGATCATGAGCAGCGTGCCAGTAACGAAGGCCATCGAGAACATGCCTGCTTGTTCGGCACCGACCAGTTGCGTGGCGATGATGGTGAGTATGGGAAAGACCATGCCCCATGCACCCACGCCAACCGTGTTCCAGATGAAATCTCGCGTGGTGCGATGCGCGGCGTATTCTTCCTTCTGATCGGAAAGCGAGCCTTCGGAGAGCGCTCCCATCACGCGATCGAACCACTGATTCACCAAGCGCGCGATGAAATTCTGCTTGTGCATGCGCGGTTCCTTGCGCTGTCGCGGAGCCTCTTGCAGGCGTGGTTGCGGGGCGTGTTGCGGGCGATCTGTTGGTCGGCGATCATTCATCATATTCAAATAATCTCACTACTTGCACCGCTGATGCAATGCGATCGTGTGCCCTTTCAAATTCTCCAACATATCTTTACCTTGGCGTAAGAAAATGCGTGTCAAAGTGCCCGAACGCGGGATAATAGAGAGCGATATCCGAACGCACGCAGGCGTGCAACAGGACAGATATGCGCGATGTGGCAAGATGCATAAACGCAAGATGCGCTACGCGGCGGACACGCGTTGCAAGACGTTCGATGCGGCAAGATACATAACAGCACAGATACCTATGATAAGGGGATAGACAACATGAATGAACTTCTTGGGCGAGAGATCGCAGGGCTGCTCTTCGATGCCGATGGAACCCTGCTCGATACCCACGACTTGATCCTTTCGTCCATGCGCTACACGATCAACGAAGGGTGCAACGAGGACTATTCCGATGCGGAGCTGATGCGCGGCGTCGGCACGCCGCTGCCCGACCAGATGCTCGCCTTTGCGAACGGCGATGCGCAAAAGGCTGATGAACTGGTCATAACCTATCGCGCACACAACGATACCATCCATGATGCCGGCATCCGCACCTTTCCCGATACCCGCGCAGCGCTCGAGCGCTTCCGCGCCAGGGGCTTCACGATGGGCGTGGTCACCTCGAAGCGCCACGAACTAGCCGAGCGCGGAATGGAGCTTACCGGTATCGCAGAGTTCTTCGACGTGCTGATAGCGCCCGATGATTGGCCTGAACACAAGCCTGCGCCAGGACCGATCCTGCGCGAGTGCGAACTGCTCGGCCTCGATCCGCACGCATGCCTCTACATCGGCGATAGCCCCTACGATATCCAGGCGGGAAACCGCGCAGGTTGTCTTACGGTCGCAGCGCTCTGGGGTATGTTTCCCGCAGCAGCGCTCGAAGCGGAGAGCCCTGCGCTTACCTGCACGAACCTCAGCCAGTTGGCCGACCTGCTCGAACAAAAGACACGCTAAACAGAAGGACTTCAACAGATCGCCCGTTCGCCGGTGAACTAGAGCACCGCTTCAGCGCCGCGGTTGCCCCCTGCTTCAGCGGTTTGCGTGCGCTTCTTCGCAGCCACGAGTCCCACGCAGAAGAAGGCAAGGGCAAAGAGCGCCATCACGCCGAGCGCGATGAAGAGCACACTGGGCTGTGCGCCTGCTGCACCCGTGCAAAGATCGGCAACGGCCTGACATGCCTGCGTGTACCAAAGACCTGGTAGCCAATGGGCGATGTCGCGCACCACCGGTTCCATGAGGCTGATCGAGAACCACGCACCGCCGAAGAACGATATCGCAAGACCGACGATGTTTCCTACCGAATTCGCTACCGCCGTATTGGCGCCGAGCATACCGAGCATAAATCCGATGGATGCGGGAATGAGCGAAAAGACGAGCACCACGAGCGCGATCGCCGCCATGCCGCCCGCCCCGAGCAGCGCGACTCCTTCAGGGAAAAAGAGCGCACCGAGCACGAGCACCCACGCAACCGAAGCGAGCGCAATGGCAAGGCAACTGAGCACCAGTTGCGCATTGAGCGATCGAAGCGGCAGCGGAGAAGCAAGGTTACGCTTGCGCACATCGCTGCGGCCCATGCGGTAGAGCAGCACACCGATGCATACGGTGATGCCAGTGAAGAGCGGATACATACCCCACGTAAGGTAGAAGATGAGCTGGTCAAGAGGAGAGGCGGACTGTTCGCCCTCAAGCACGGTGCCCTGGGCCTGCTTCGATGCGAACGCGAGCGCATCTTGCGTGAGAGCACCAACATCCCCCGTTCCTTCGGAAAGTGCCAGCGTGTGGAGCAGCGAGGCATATTCGTTCACGACCTCATCTACGTATGCTCCCGAAAGCGAGGAGTAACTGAATATCGCTTCCATTTCAGGGATCTCTTCAGTGCTCTTCGCTGCGAGGAAACGCTCCTCATAGCCTTCGGGGATGATGAGCAGATAATCCACATGGCCCTTCGCGACCGCATCCTGAATAGCAACACGGTCATCCGCTACCCAGGTCGCTTCCCCACCTTTTCCGAGTGCTTCGGCAAGCGAATGCGAAATGGTACTGTTGTCGCGGTCGATGATCGAATAGACATATTCTGCGCGCTCGAAATCGTCGCTTTGCCTATCGTCGAGCGGAACGGCAGAAAAAGCCAACACGACGCTCATGAAGCTCAAGCCCACCACATAGATAAGGGGAAAGACGAACGATGCGCGCATGATGCGCAGGGCGCACTTAAAGACTTGCATAGCGTTTCCTCCTCAGTGAACGAGTGGAGAGCGCGAAGAAGATGAGCGCCGTCACCAGCAGGATCGCAAGATGCCCGAACGTTTGCGCATAGGTGTCGTAATACATGGTCGCGTAGAAGGCTTGGCATACTTGCACGACTGGGTTGATCACATCCAGCCAAGGAGCAGTTTGCGATACGGCATCGGCGAAGTCCATCGCGAAGGTGCCATAGAGCCCTGCAAAGAGAGAGGCCACGCACACGATCCCGGTCACGATCCCGCCCTTCGCCTGATCGGGCACTTTCGGAATAGCAGCGAGCGCGCATCCGAGCGCCGTGGCGCAAAGCGAAGCAACGAGACAGATGAGGATGCAGATACCCACCCGATCCCCGAAGTCAACGTTGCCGATCACCACGAGGAACGCGAAGAGCACGAGCAGGCTCGCAAACGAGAGCAACCAGCTCGCAAGCAGCGTAACGAAAGCGGTCTTGCCATGCGAAAGCGCACCGAGCGAACGACGTGCCGCAAGGGCAGACGCATTCGCGCGGATCTGCTGGAACCCGATGAGCCCGATGCTGGCGCCGAAGAACGCCGCCATGCCGAAGAGGGCGAAGTAGTAGCGCAGCGATTCACGCGGGGTATTGTCGGTGACGCTTGCGCGCACGGTAGCTTCAACAGGAGCCATGAGCGTCTCGATGAATCCAGGGTCAGCAAGCGCTGCTGGATTCTTCTGCAAGGTCTCCTTGATCAGCGCCTCTTCGGCCACATAGCGATCCATGATCATCATGAGGATGGAAGGCTCCACCTCATACGCTTCAGAAGCGCTGGTGGCTTTTGCGAGCACGGTTCGCACTTCGCCATCGGCATACTGTACATAGCCTGCGTATTCATCATCGGTTCCCAAGCTCTCGCGCACGAGCGCGGCAGCTTCTTCAGGCGAGGACACGTAGGTGATGTTGAAGAGCGCATCGTCGCCTTCGCCGAGCGCTTCCATGAAGGTGGCGAATGCCTGCGCGCCGAACGATTCTTCATCGAAGACGCCCCCAACCTGCGCGCCTACCTGCGCCGCTCGCGCAATGTCCTCGAAGGAGGTTGAGGCGTGCTCTTCGCCCTTCGCCTGCTCTTCATCAACCACGACCACGTTCACCGAAACCGCTTCCGCACGCTCATCGAGCGCGCCGAGCATCATCACGAACAGTGAACCGAGCACGATCGGAAAGACGAGCGTCCAGATAAGCACACCGGGTACCCGTACGAGCTGGAGCAATGAGTATTTGAAACTAGCCCACATAACCGCCCTCAATCACGTAGCTCGCGACCGGTGATCTCCAAGAACACATCGTTGAGCGTAGGCGGCTCAGCCCAAATGCGCCCAGGCTTGATGCGCGCCGCCGAAAGGGCATCGAGTACATCGGCCACATTGTGCTCAGCGTTCTCGCACACCACTTCCAGCCGGCCGCTTTCGTACTCCACACGTAGCGCATGCGGAAGCGACCGCAGTTTGATGAGCGCTGCTTCGGAAATGTCTGCTTCGATGATGATCTTCTCGCCTGCCGCAACGAGTGCTTTGAGTTCCTCGTTCGTGCCGCACGCAAGCGTGTGCCCTTTGTCCATGATCATGATGCGCGTGCAGATCTCCTCGACCTCTTCCATGTAGTGACTGGTGTAGACGATGGTCGACCCTTCGGCATTCATCTGCTTGATGCCATCGAGGATCGATGCGCGGCTCTGCGGATCGACCGCCACGGTGGGTTCATCGAGGAAGATGAGCTCGGGACGATGCGCGATGCCACAAGCTATGTTGAGACGACGCAAAAGGCCACCGGAAAGCTTCTTAGGACGCGCGCGGGCATAATCTTCAAGCCCCACGAATTCGATGGCGCGCTTCACCAACTGCTTGCGCTCTGCCGCATTTTGAACATACAGGCTGCAGAAGTAGTCGATGTTCTGCTGCACGCTCAGCTCTTCGAATACCGCGATATTCTGCGGCACGATGCCGATGCGCCGCTTCAGGTCGTAGCGCGTCTGCGTCATGGGCTGGCCGAACAGGCAGATCTCGCCGCGATCGTAGGTGAGCAACTGCAAGATGCAATTGATGGCGGTCGTCTTTCCACTGCCGTTCGGTCCGAGCAAGCCGAAGATCTCGCCCGGTGCGATCTCGAGCGTGAAGTGATCGAGCGCCACCGCGCTTCCGTAGCGTTTAACAAGGTCCTTGACGGATACGATCGATTCCACGGGATCCCTCTTTCTTCCTACAAAAACGATAGCGCCTTCCTTACACGAATAGGGCGCGCGGGCGCGGGACGTGCGAAGGAATGCTCCTCTTGTACATAAAAGCCACGTTCATCATATTCTCAAGCCGCAGCCCTTGAGAATATGACATTTGTCATCCATAGGAAGAATCCAAAGCTGAACAGGTATTTTTTACAAAACTGAGAAGACCGCCACAAACGTTACAATAAGGGCATGAGAAATTTCGTCGATGAAATAGTGCTTGCTCTTCTCTGTTGTTTGTTCTCGCTTCTTGCGGGCAAAAGCGAGATCGCCATCGTAGGATTGCTCGCCACCGTAGTATTGATCTGCATCTGCGCCTACGCGAACAAGCCCGTGCGGATAAGTGCTCAGATCCTTTTCTGTCTCTGCGCTATCGTGGTCGGCGATATCTTCTTCTACCTGCCCGTAGTGGTCTATCTCGCCCTGCGCGAACGCTCATGGCTCGTTCGCCTGACCTGGATCGCACCGCTCGTGGGCATGATGGCCTTGAATGCTTCTGGTGTAACGGAGTCGTACGGCATCGGCCTGCAAGTGCAGGGGTCTCTTATTGCGGAAGGGCTTGCTGCGGCAGGGATAGCGGACGCTTTTGAAGTGGTGGTGAGCGTCGAAGTGCTCTTGTGCGCGATCGCGGTCGTTCTTGCGGTGCGCAACTTGCGCGAGACGAGCGAGCGCGAAGCATACCGTTTCGCTTATGACGATCTGCGCGAAGGCTATCTTTCCCTCATGCAGGCTGCTGGGCAAAATACCGAAGAGGACAATGAGACTGCGCGGCTGATCGCGCATGAGGCAGAACGCTTCGCCGACTTGACCGAGCGTGAACTCAGCGTTGTTCGCCTCGTGGCGCAAGGGATGGACAATCGCGAGATCGCAAGCACGCTCTTTCTTTCCGAAGGGACCGTGCGCAATCACATCAGTTCGATCCTTTCCAAAAAGGCGCTCTCCAACCGCACGCAGATCGCGGTGCTCTACTACCGCGGCTAACAGGCGCGAACAGGGGGCGTCCTCTCGCTTCACAAGGCGCAGGCTTCGCCGATTCGTCGTTTCCACAAACCTGATTGAGCTAGTATAGCGAGCATGGAAAAAACGACTCGAACAGACCACCACGCGAACACCGCACAAACACACGGGAGCACCGAAGTGGCAACACCTACAAAGAAGACCACGAAAAGGAGCATGCTCTGCTTCGTGCTGTTCGTTCTCCTTGGGTTTTCGCTCGGTTGTTCGGAGTTCGTGGTCATTGGCATCGAACCTGAGCTCGCCGAAAATTACCACTGCTCGATCGCGCGCATTGGAGAGCTGATCAGCCTCTTTGCGCTCGCTTACGCTATCGCGACCCCGCTGCTCTCGATCTTCACTGGATCGTTTCGGCGCTCGACCATTCTGGTGGTCTATCTTGCGATCTTCGTGGTGAGCAACTTCGTTTCTGCCACCGCACCCACCTATGAAGTGCTGCTCATCTCGCGTATCGTGATGGGCGCGGTCTCTGGTCCACTGCTCGCCGTTGCCACCACCTACGTGCCTGACTTACTGGGCGCGCATCGTTCGTCGATCGGCATCTCGATCATCTATGCCGCCTTTTCGATCGCGCTCGTGCTCGCAACGAGCGCGGGACGTTTCATCGTTGAATACCTCACCTGGCAGGTGGCAATGGATGCCGCCTTCGTCTTCGCGCTCGTATCCGCCGTGCTGCTCACGATCTTCGTGCCGCACGAAGCATCTCCGCACAAAGAAGATTCTGCGCAAAAGCACTCCGCTCTTGCCTCTCTACGCGAACAAGTGGTCCTCTTCAAGGAACCACCCATCATCTTCGGCGTGCTCCTCTTCACCTTTGGCGTGGGAGCGGTCTACACCTTCTATGGCTACGTAGCCCCCTACCTCGAAACCTACCTCGGATTCCCGCCAGCACAATCAGGCCTTATCCTGCTCGTCTTCGGCATCATCTGCATCGTGTCCGACCTGATCTCGGGCGTGGTGGATGTACGCGCGGGCATGAAGCCCATTCCTGCGATGCTGTTCGCACTCGCGCTCGCCCTTTTTGCGCTCTGGCTCTGCAAGACGAATAGCGCACTTGCGCTCGTGCCCATCTTCCTTATCGCGCTGCTCATGTATAGCTTCTCGATCTCATGCATCACGATGTTCATGGGCGTAGCGCGCAAGCGCCATCCACGCGCACTCGTGCTTGCTGCCTCCATCGAGCCTACCTCGTTCAACATCGGCATCGCTTTCGGCACGCTCGTGGGAGGTCTTGTCGTGACCCACGCAGGACTTGGAGAAGTCGGTCTTGTTGGCGGCATATTGGGAGTGCTCTCGTGCATCTGCGCAGCGATCGCGCGACGCTTCTGGCAGCGTATGCAGGATTCTTCGCCGGATCGCTCCTAACCTTCTGTCGGTTCCGTTACAGAACAGCGAACGCTTGGCATCGGATCGAGCTGCATGGCCCTACGCCCCCTCTGCGCCCTCTATGATGTGTTCACCGATCACGGTGACAGAAACAGCGTGCACGGTAAGCCCGCGATCCGCAAAGGCTCCTTTCCTGAAGCAACCTTTGCAGAAGCGAGCAAGAAACGGATGGACTTTAGGGTAAGGAGGTCATCATGGATTTCAAAGAGAAGATCAAAGAAGCAGCTGAAGACGTAAAAGAAGGTTTGGAGAAGGGTGCCGACAAGATCGGCGACGCAGCGGAAACCCTCAAGGATAAAGTGGGCGAAGGTGCGCATGCTGCGGCCGATCGCGCCAAAGAGGCTGGTCAGGCCACTGCGGATAAGGCGAAAGAGGCGGCAACGGCCGTCGGCGATCGCGCTAGTGAAGCGAAGGATGCTGTTGCCGACAAGATCAACGAAGCGAAGAAGTAGCATCCTTACGCAGACGCAGACTTAAACGCGGACGCATCCTTGCGCAGAAGCAGACTCAGACGAGGCACAGAAACACAACTTCATACAGCATGATGCGAACAGGCGGTCCGAAGGGGCTGCCTGTTCGTATGAGGCGCTTTAGGGGGAAGCGTGCTTGCAGTGCGCACTTTAGAGAGAGGCCTGCTCTGCGGCGCGCATGGCCCCAAGCAGGCTCAAGACAGGTCTTTGCTATAATGTTCCCCGATCTTTTCTTGGACATTTTGTTCACAACCCTAAAAAGGAGATGCCCATGCGCGTGCTCGTAGTGAATGCAGGAAGCTCTTCGCTCAAAAGCCAACTGATCGAAACCGATGGCAAGGTTACGCTGATGAAATGCCTTGCTGAAAAGGTTGGCACGCCAGGCGCATTCATGAACGTTTCGTTCGCCCCCGATTTTCAAAAGACCATCTATAACGTGGCTGATATGCCCGTGCAGGAATGCCTCGCAAAGCTGCTCGACATCCTCGTGGACGATCCCGAGTCTCCCATCAGCAGCCTTTCGCAGATCGATGCGATCGGCAACCGCGTAGTGGCCGGTGGCGAATACTTCACACGCTCGGTCATCATCGATGAGGCTGTGCGCGAGAAGCTCGCTATCTGCGAAGAGCTCGCACCGCTCCACAACCCTCCCGCCGACGCTTGCATCGACCTCATGCGCGAAGCGATGCCCAACACCCCACAGGTCGCGGTCTTCGACACCGCCTTTCACGCGACCATGCCAGCGAAAGCCTACATGTATCCCCTGCCGCGCGAATACTACGAGAAGTACCGCATTCGCCGCTATGGCGCGCACGGAACGAGCCATCGTTATGCCGCGCAACAAGCCGCGAACCTACTCGGGCGACCCCTGCGCGACCTGGGCCTCATCACCTGCCATCTGGGCAACGGCGGCTCGATCACAGCGGTGAACCACGGCAAATCGATCGACACCTCCATGGGCTTCACCCCGCTCGAAGGGTTGATGATGGGCACGCGCTCAGGTTCCATCGATCCGGCTATCGTCACGTACCTCATGCGCCGCGAGCACAAATCCTTCGACGAGATGGATGCGATCCTGAACAAAGAAAGCGGCATCTTGGGCGTATCGGGCGTATCGGCCGACATGCGCGATGTGCTTGCCGCTGCTGCAGCAGGCAACGAACTTGCCGATCTTGCGATCGATATGTATGTCTACCGCATTCAGAAGGCCATCGGCGGCTACTACGCCGCCATGACGCGCACCGACGCGGTCGTCATGACCGCAGGCATTGGCGAGAACTCCGCTGAACTGCGCGAACGCATCTTCGCGGGCCTTGCTCACATGGGCATGATCCTTGACCACGAACGCAACGACGTTACTGGTCAGATCGGCGTGAACCGTATCATCTCGATCGACGATAGTCCCATCAAGATCTGCGTGGTCACCACCGATGAAGAAGTGCGTATCGCACGCGAGACCGACAATCTCGTCGGACAACTGCATGAATAGAGGCACTCCCTGCTTCGCAGAAAAAGAGCGCTTGCGAGCGCCGCACGTCCTTTCAAATACCGAATGAGAACCTCCACCCATCTATCGCGCTAAAGTCAGCAGCGCGCGCGATAATAAAACGAGCACAAGAGCGCGAGGAAGGAACCTAATGAACGACACCGCATCCCTTTTCGACACCGAAGCACTGCTCTCCGACGGGATCAAATCGACTCCTCCTTCCTTTGTTCGCAGCATCCTCAAAGCGGCATCCGACCCGAACGTGACCTCGTTTGCAGGTGGATTACCCAACCCCATCTCGTTTCCCGAAGACGAGCTTTTGAAATCGATGGAGCGCGTGGTGGCCGAACAAGGCCCGAACGCCTTCCAGTATTCCTCGACCGCAGGCATCGATGAGCTCCGCCAATGGGTCGCCGATCGTTACAACAAGCGCTTCGGCACCGATTATGTGCTCGATGACGTGCTCATCACCACGGGCTCGCAGCAGATTCTCGACCTGCTCGGCAAGGTGCTGCTTGACAAGGGTGATGGCGTGATCGTGGAGAACCCCACCTACCTTGCTGCCATCCAGGCTTTCGCGCTTCAGCAACCGGTGTTCCGCGGAGTCGAGCTCACGAGCGAAGGGCTCAACATCGACGAGCTGAACGCGGCGCTCGATGCGGGTGCGAAGATGATCTACCTTATCCCGAACTTCCAGAACCCCACGGGCCTTACCTATACGGCTGAGAACCGCGAGCAGGTGCGCGAGGCCCTCTCGAAGCACAACATCGTGGTAGTTGAAGACGACCCCTATGGCGAATTGCGCTTCGAAGGTGAATCGCTGCCTTATATCGGTGCGACGAACCATCCGCATGGTGTGGTCATGGGGTCCTTCTCCAAGACCGTCACACCCGGTTTCCGCATGGGATATCTGCTCACGAAAGACCACGACCTCCTGCGCAACATCTCAACGGCAAAAGAGGCAGCTGACCTGCACACCAACGTGTTCGCGCAGTACGTTATCCATGACTACCTCATGCACAATGAGCTCGACGAGCACCTCACCAAGATCCGCGAGCTCTATCGCAGCCAGGCACGTGCCATGGTCGATGCCATGAAGGAGTTCTTCCCCGAGGGGGTCGAATTCACCATCCCTGAAGGCGGCATGTTCCTCTGGGTAACGCTTCCGGAAGGGATCTTCGCGATGGACCTGTTCGACAAGGCGCTCGAGCAAAACGTCGCCTTCGTTCCCGGCGATCCGTTCTATGCGGAAGGCGGCAAGCGCTCCACGCTGCGCTTGAACTTCACGAACGCCGACGAGGAGACCATCCGCTCAGGCATCAAGCGCCTTGCTGAAGTGATCGAAGCCGAGCTCGCCTAGCTGCTCTTTCTTCGTGCCTGCTCACACGAGCATACTTGAAACTAGAACATATGTTCGTTTGTGTGCTATACTGGGCGCGTGGGCGAAACACCAAGAACATACTGTTGCATCGATCTGAAGAGCTTCTATGCCAGCGTAGAATGCGTTGACCGCAAATGGGATCCCTTCGAGAAGAACCTCGTGGTCGCCGATCCTGAACGCACCGAAAAGACCATCTGCCTGGCCGTCTCCCCCGCCATGAAAGCGCTCGGAGTGCCGGGGCGTTGTCGTGTGTTCGAGATCCCTGAAGGCATCGAGTACTTCATGGCAAAGCCACGCATGCGCCTCTACATGGAGGTTTCGGCAAAGATCGTTTCGGTTTACTTGCGCTTTGTGAGCGCTGCCGATCTGCATGTCTATTCGATCGACGAATGCTTCATCGACCTCACGCCCTATCTTTCCCTCTACAAGACCAGCGCGAAAGCCCTCGTTGATCGCATGCGTGCTGCGGTCTATGAGGAAACGGGCATCACAGCCACCGCCGGCATCGGTCCGAACCTCTTCTTGGCGAAAGTAGCGCTCGACGTTACCGCGAAGCACTGCGAAGACGGCATCGGCGTGCTGGACGAAGAGAGCTTCAAGCAGCATATCTGGCATCACCGTCCCATCACCGATATCTGGCAGATCGGACGCGGTATCGCCACGCGGCTCGCGCGCTTTGGCATTCGCGATCTTGAAGGGGTGGCCCACGCCGATATCGACCTGCTCTACCGAGAGTTCGGCGTGAATGCGGAATATCTGATCGACCACGCCTGGGGGCTTGAGCCCTGCACGATCGCCGAGATCAAGGCCTACGAACCTGAGAGCACCTCATTCGGCAATGGTCAGGTGCTCCCGTGCGACTACACCTTCGATGAGGCACGCATGGTGCTGCGCGAGATGGTCGATGAAACTGCACTGGAGCTCGTGGACAAGCAAGTGGTCGCAAGTTCCGTGCACCTCTACATTGGCTATAAGAAGGATGAGGGAGAGAAGCGCTCCCAAGAAAGCAGCAGCTTGACTTCGAAAGAGCGCAGCGAGGCGAGCGCAGGCATGCGTGGCGGATCGCACACGAGCGTCAGCCACAAGCTTGGCTTTTCGACCAACTCCTTCAAAGAACTCCTGCACATATTCGACGAGCTGTACTGCCAGCGCGTGCGGCACGACCTGCCCATTCGGCGCATCAATATCAGCTGTGGAAACCTCGAGCCTGAAGAATACGCCACGCACACGCTCTTCAGCGACATCGAAGCCGAGGAAGAAGAACGCGCCCAACAGGACGCGCTGCTTGCGATAAAACAGAGATTCGGCAAGGGCGCGGTCATGCGCGGCACTTCGTACAAGGAAAAAGCGCGTGGGCTTGAGCGCACGCATCTGGTAGGGGGACATAATGCCTAGCGAACTGCCCTATAGCACACGCAACAGCGCTCACCCAGAACGCTATATCTTGGGCAAGCCCCACCCCGATCGCGCACGTCAGTTCAAACCCTTCGCTGCCCTACGTGGCTACGAAGAACTGATCGAGCAAGTTATGGCAGAAGCAAACGAGCCCCACGATTTCGCAGAGCTCGAAGAATCTTGCTAAAGGTGATGCCATACGGGGCGAGTCGTTCGACGCCTTCATGGCTCGATCAGCGCCGAGCGCGAGACACGAGGGTGACACGCTTCCCTGTTCGCGAATCAGCTAAACTGATTCGCTCATGCGTCGCTCCTTTGCTCGGGTTTTATTAAAAATGAATTTAGTCGGCAAAGAGTCACCTCGTTGCCTCACCCTCTCCGCTGATCGAGCACAACCGATGCGAGCTTCGTCATCAATCGTGCTTGCGTGAGCGCATAAGGTAGAAGCCTAACAGCACCAGTGCAACAAGCGCAGTAGCTCCTGAGACCCAAGCGATGACCGGCACACCTTCGCCCGTCTTTGCAAGATTATCTGCCTCGTAGAGACTATCCCGATACTCTGCAAGCGCTTGGTTAGCCTGCTCCTTGCTCACGGGGTTCGCAAGCATCTCGTCGGTAACGTCAAGCTCACCGCGATCGACCTCGTTGCCCAAGAAATCGTCCTTGGATTCATCGTCGTCGGTCACGCCATCGGGCAAGGTGGAGGTGATGTCATCCTTGTCGAAGGTGCCATCGGAAGGCAGATCGGGTGCAGGCGTGCCAGCGCCAGAATCGCCGCTGCCATTGTCGCCTGAATCAGTGCCGTTATCTCCACTGCCGGTATCTCCGCTACCCGTGTCACCCTCATCTGCTGGTGGGATGATATCGTCAGGCACTTCAAGATCGTCAGGAAGCGTTGATGAAGTGGGGGTATAGAGCACATTGATCACGTTGTTGTCTGGATCGGTGCCCAGGCGAATCTCGGCTGGATAGGTATCGATCACATACATATCATCGAGCTTGTATTCATAGGCATCGCCTTCAACAAGCTTGTCAAAACGCTGATTCGTGAATTTCTCCGATCCCATCTTGAAGAACTCGACGCCTTCAGGAGCTAAAGCCTCGCTCCAGGTATCAGCAGTAAGATCGGCGCCGGTCATCACGTAGTAGTTGACCGTATATTCGCTGCTCCACTTCTTGTAATAGATCAAATCGAAGGTGTTCTTGTTCGGATCGGTCGTAACCGTAAGGTTCAGCGGCCAACCGTCGAAGAAGAAATGCCCTGGGATATTGACGACGTAGTTCCAAGCATTGAGCACATCGCCCTCTTTCAGGCCCGTGAGGACGCGCGTTCCCAGCACGCGACGACCCATTTCGTCAATGACCGCATCTGGTTCGTCATCGTAGTTCATATATTCAAGATAACGAATGGTAACCGTGCAATCATCGCTGGGCGTGGTAGCTGCGGGGGTATCCTGCGCATTCTGCTCGTTTTCCTTTTCGAGCGTTGCAATGTTGGCATCGTTCAGATTGCCCGTAGCCGTGAGGTCTTGTTCACCTTGCTGCTCGTTCGCAGCACGCTCTTCGATGATCGCTTCGACCTCTTCGATCGCCTGGTCACGCTGAGCAGCAACTTCTTCGATCACCTCGAGCGTTTCCGCGGATTCGGTATTTTCCGCCGAAGCCAAGAGCGGGCTTGAAAAAGCAAAGCAGACCGAAAGAGCAACGGTGCTGATCGCAAGAAGCGACGCGACGATGAACGAATGCTTATAGGTTCTTATTGCTTTACGAATCATATCTCATACTCCTTTCGGAGCTCTCACACACCAATAATGATGTGACAACAGTACTATCTTTGTTTTGCGTTCGTTGCATGAATCGCAAAACGTGGCGAACATGTTATAGAGCAGACATAAAGAGTACAAGTGCCGTAAGAAAATGCGCAATCTCTCCATGTTTTGTACGCAAGATGCAGACAAAACCAAAAAGCAGTGCGTGTTCACCTACAACGAACGATGGAGCACACGAGATATGACAAAGCGCTGCGTTTAGCCGAGCCCGAACCACAGCGCGAACTTCGGCGCATAGCCCATCACAAAGATGATCCCGATCAGGATCGGCACGCCGAACGTGAGCCAATAGCGAGACCAGCGCGGAAATTTGACGCCTTCACCGACATCGGCAGCTTTGAGGAAATTATCCCAGCCCCATCCACTGCGCGTGACGCAGAAGATCACATAGAGCAAACTACCCAGTGGCAACAGGTTGTTGGATACGATGAAGTCTTCGATCGACTGAATATCGCCAATGCCAGGAATCCCCACACCCGACCACACGTTGAAGCCGAGCGCACACGGAATGCTCAAAATCGTCACAAGCAAGGCGGTGCGGGCGATCGCTTGCGAGCGCGATACGTTCCAACGCTCCATCGTGAACGTGATGAGGCACTCGAACACCGCGATGATGGTCGAGAGCGCGGCGAAGCTCATGAACACGAAGAACAGCGTTCCCCAAACTTGACCGAAAGGCATCTGCTCGAATACGTTAGGCAAAGTAACGAACACGAGCGCTGGCCCCTGATCAGGAGCAACGGCGAACGCAAAGCACGCAGGAAAGATGATGAGGCCCGCCACGATCGCCACGAACGTATCGAGACCGCAGATGCGCAGCGCTTCGCCCGTGAGAGCGCGATTGTTGCCAATGCGCGAACCGAACACTTCCATGGCACCAATGCCGAGCGAAAGCGTAAAGAACGCCTGGCCCATAGCCGCATACACGACTTCGCCGAAGTGCCCGATGCCACCACCGAACATCTTCTCGAAATCGGGAATGAGATAGAATTCGAGGCCTGCCCCTGCCCCTGGCAGCGTAACCGAGCGAAACACGAGCGCCACCATCACGAACAACAGGCAGATCATCATGATCTTCGTGATGCGCTCGACGCCCTTCTGCAGACCGAGGCTGCACACAAGAAAGCCGATCACGATGACCGCGAGCATCCAGCCGAGCATTTCGGTAGGGCTACCGAGCATCGCAGAGAACACGCCTGCGACCCCTTCGACGCTTTGACCGACGAACTCGCCGGTAGCCATCTTCGCCATGTAGGAGAGCATCCAGCCGCATACAACGGTGTAGAACATCATCAAGATCATGCAGCCGATATACGACCACCAACTGAACCAGTTCCATTTGCCTGAAGGCTGCAAGCGTTCGAAGGCACGCGCGCAACTACGCTGGCTCGCACGGCCGATCGCGAATTCCATGATCATGACCGGCAGACCAAGGATCACAAGGAAGATCAAGTAGAGCAGGATAAAAGCTGCGCCACCATATTCGCCAGCAATATAGGGGAAACGCCAAACGTTGCCGAGCCCGATCGCGCATCCAGCGCTGATGAGAATGAAGCCAAGACGCGAAGCGAAGTGCTCACGTCCCCCGTTTGAGGGAGCAGTGCCTTGAGATTCTTTGATTGCCATGGGCATCCTTTGACGCAGGGAACCGACGCGCAAGATTGCGCAGTACGATTGTGCGCGAAAATACGCTTGCCCGCTCGAAGAATTCGCTCGTTGGCTAGTTAACCCATTTCTTCAGCATGCGAACGAGCGTTTCGATCTCGAGCGGCTTCGACATATGGTCGTTCATGCCAGCACTGCGCGCATGACGCACGTCTTCAGCGAACGCGTCGGCTGAAAGCGCAACGATCGGGATCTGACCCATATCGGGGCGTTTATCGGCTTGAGCACGAATGGCCGCAGCTGCTTCATGGCCGTTCATGACCGGCATCTGGATATCCATGAGCACGATGTCGTAATAGCCCGGTTCATGCTCGAGCAACATATCGAGCGCGAGCTTGCCATTTTCGGCATGCTCGACGGCTGCACCCGTCATCTCGACCAGCTCACGAGCGATCTCGGCTGCCATGGGGTTGTCTTCGGTGAGCAGAACGCGCTTGCCCTGGAACGCAAGCTCTTCGAGCATCGCCTTCTCATCGATCACGCTCTTCATCTCGCCCACGAGCAGCTCTTTCATCACCTGCACCAAACGAGAGCGGAACAGCGGCTTGGAGATGAAGGCATCAACGCCTACCTGACGTGCCTCTTGCTCGATCATCGACCAATCGTAAGCGGAAAGGATGATGATCGGCACTGCCTCATTCGTTGCTTCACGAATATGCTTGGCGGCTTCAAGACCGCTCATGCCCGGCATGCGCCAATCAAGAATGACCACACGATACGGATCGTTATCGAGCCTGCTCCTGACCGCTTCGATGCCTGCCGGACCAGAGAGACGGAATTCGGACTTCATACCAATATCGTCGAGTAGGATGCAGGCACCTTCGCAGGCAACTTCATCGTCATCGACGACTAGGACAGGGATCCCTTCAAGATCGCTCAGGTCTTCCTGTTCGGCATCGCGCAATTTCATGTGAACCATAACGGTGAAGGTGGTGCCTTCGCCCTCTTTTGATTCGACATCGATCGTGCCGCTCATAAGGCTGACCACGCTCTTTACGATGGCCATGCCAAGACCCGTGCCTTCGACCTTGGTGGTGCGCGAATCGTTCGCGCGAGAGAAAGGCTCGAACAGGCGCTTCATGAATTCTTCGCTCATGCCGCATCCGGTGTCGCTGAACTCGAACTCGTAGCACGCACTGGATTGGATCGAGCTCGGAAGCTCGGTGATGCGCAGCCCGATGGTGCCCCCTTCTGGCGTGAACTTGACCGAGTTGCCCATGATGTTCACGAACACCTGCTGCAAACGGGTGGGATCGCCCAGAACATGCTCGTGCTTGATATCGACAAGCTCGACTTTGAGCTCTTGGTGCTTGGCTGCGATCTGAGGATTCATCATAGTGATGAGGTTCTCGATCGACTCGGAGAGGTCGAAGGGCTCTTCTGCCAGATCGATCGAGCCTGATTCGATCTTAGCCATATCGAGCACTTCGTTGATCAGACCAAGCAGATGACGTGAAGCCGACGTGATGTTCGTAAGGCATTCACGCACGCGCTCGGGATCATTGACGTGCATGCCCGCGATGGCGGTAAGGCCCATGATGGAGTTCATAGGAGTGCGGATATCATGCGACATCGAATTGAGGAAGTCGCTCTTAGCCTGCGAAGCATGCTCAGCTGCTTTGAAGGCGTCTTCGAGTGCGATATGCGCGCGAAGCTCTTCAGCCTTCGCATCCGTAACGTCTTGGATAGCCACGAGCACGCTGGTCGGCTTGCCTTGCGCATCGCGTGCAAGGCAGAGAATCGAGGCCTGATACCAGCACGGATTCTCTCGATCGTTCGTACGCCATTCCTCCTGAATGAAGCGTACGCCTGGAGTGAGAATGCTGGCGATATTGTCCTTGTCGAATTTCTCGTGAGCATCAGTTGAGAGCGAATTCTTATCGATGATCTTGTCGAAGAACTGACGCAGGTCGGACGCATTGCCCCGCGGCGGGATGCTCTTCTGCTGGCTATCGTTCTTCAAGAATTCGTAGGTGTGCTTTTCGAGATCGACCGTGAAAAGGCTATCGAACAGATTGGTCGAGGCGTCGATGATGCGCGTAGCTTCCTGGCGCTCGAGCAAGAGCTCTTGGTTCTCACGACGAGCTTGCATGGTAGGCACCACGATCACCACGATCGCCGCAAGGAGCACGCCTCCTACCAGGATGAAGCCTGAGGTGTTCGCACGAAGGAGCATTTCATTGGTGATGCTTGCGGGGAACGAACGCACGAGCATCCAATCGAAATCGGGGAGTTTCGTGACGAACGTATTGCCGGTGCCTTCAGAGGTGTCGTACGTGAAGCTGACCGTATTGCCCTCTGCGATATCAACATCGAGCACCGCAAGCTGCTCTTCGTCAAGACCACGGGCGATGAATATCTCATCGATGTTGCGGGCGTCTGGCTTCACCGAACCCGCCATCGCTACCATCGTGCCATTGCGCTCACAGAGATAGGTGGGGGTGGATTGTCCGTAGAACTCGGTGGTCATGACTTCGGTGAGCGAATCTTCACGCAGCACCGACGCCATGATGCCGACCACTTCATCGTTCAAGACAACCGGCGCATAGAAGACGACCGAATTCTGGCCATCGAAGATCGTGCTATCGACATAGCACATACCGCTCTTGCCCTGCACGCCTTCGATATAGTATTCACGGTCGGTCGCATCGGCAGTGGTGCCATCGTTGTTGTATGCCGTACCTTGTGCATCGATGAAGAAAGTGTGGTCGAACTGAGCATTATTAAGGATGTTCGCCGCAGCGTACGGATTGAAACCCTCGTCGCTGATCGCATCTCCATACACCACCGCTGCAGTCTGCACGCTCTGCAGTGAAGAGGAGAACGTGTCGTTCACGCGACGCACCGTTTGATTGGTGGAAGTTTCGAGGTACTGCGTATTCTGGTCGATGATGCGCTGAGTGTTCACGTTCATGAAAACAACGAGCGCGATGACCACAACCACAACAGCGGCACAGACGGTGATGATAAGATTGCGCGTCTTATTCTTTGGTTTTGTGCTTTCCATGGGAAACCCTATCTTATGAAAATATATGGCATATATGCAGCTCAACGGTTACTTTTCACCCCTGAACCGCACTGCTTTGGTGCAGGTATGAAGATGCTCGTAATTATACACTAAGCCGCTTTGAACTGCCGCTTCCGGGCTCCACTTTCATGCCCGCATGCAAGAAAGTTCACGAACCCTTCAACTTCAAAGACAACAAACGTTCGACATCTTTTCTCCCACACGCAAGCAGCACGCTCATGGGGCACTTGTAATTACCCGCTCTCGCTATTCGCTTGCCTGATTAGGCAAGCTCATGCGCTGCGCTCCTTCGGACAACCTATTTATATTGAAGTATGCGGACTCAGAGTAATTCAAGTGCCCCATGAGCTCAGCTGCTTGCTCGACCAAAAAAGTGACAAGCTACCTACAGGTTCGAGCGATGAGGGAAGACAGCGCATCATGCGCCCTACAATAATCCCATAGACGCAAGCAGCCTTGGGTTCAGGCGCTTTGACGTCGAAACGAACAGACGAAACATAGCGTGAACAGCATGAATGAAACATCGAAACATATCGCGATCATTACGGGCGCTTCGAGCGGACTCGGGCTCGAATTCGTACGCCAGCTCGATGTACGCTCGAGCGTGACCGGTGCCGACGCTGGCGTGCATCACATTGATGAATTCTGGCTGGTAGCGCGCAACACTGCGAAGCTCGAGGAGGTTGCGCGCGACCTTTCTACCCCTGCGCGCGTAGTTTCAGCTGACCTATCGAAGCAGGAAGATATCGATCACATCGAAGCGGATCTGGGCGAAGCGAACGGCGTAGTTACCTACCTGGTGAATTGCGCGGGCTTCGGCAGGTTCGGATTGTGGAAAGATATCGCAAACGACGATGCAGCCGCGATGATCGATCTTGATGCCCGCGCGGTGGTGGCGCTCACACGCGCCTGCTTGCCGCACATGGAGCGCGGCTCACGCATCATCGAAGTTGCCTCGGCTGCTGCGTTCTGCCCGCTACCTTATATGAATGTCTATGCGGCATCGAAGGCGTTCGTGTTGCGCTACACCCGCGCACTGCGCTGGGAGCTGCACGGCAGCGGCATCGCCGTAACGGCGCTCTGCCCCACCTGGGTGAAAACCGGCTTCGAGGCGCAAGCACGCAAGAGCGGGAATGCGCGCGCCGTGAACCACCTGCTCTTCGCCCAAAACGCCTCGACCGTAGTGTCGCGGGCGCTGTTCATGAACCGCATGTATGCTGCCGTTGCCTGCTGCAGCATTCCTTCGTTTTGCCTGCGCATCATCGGCAAGATCGTGCCGAATTGCATCACCATGTGGAGCTGGAACCTCATCCGCCGCCTCTAAAAGAAGACGAACTACCCAGTCGCTCGTCATCTTTTTTGGTTCGATCAGCGTCGAGCGCGAGACACGAGGTTCCCCGCTTCCCTGCTCAAGAACCTGCATTTTGCAGGTTCTTTCGTGCGTCGCTGCTTTGCTCGGGTTTTATTACTAACGAAGTTAGTCGGCAAAGAGTCACCTCGTTGCCTCACCCTCTCCGCTGACCTTCGCAGCTATTTCTCTCGACCTTAACGGTGACTTGTTTCGAAGGTGATGCGCTTTGGCATTCTGTGTAAAAATCGTTACCTGGTAAAACGCGTGAAGAACGCTCCCTTCGCATGTCGCTATCCGTTTGATTTGACAGAAACAGCAAGGCGCGTAGAATAGTGACTCCGCAGACGTGCATCTTCTGCGAGCACCTTGAAAACAACGCAACTACCACTGCGTTCGTTCTCTCCATATTTGGGGGCGACTGGTTTCGACATGGTAGGTTGGATATGAAGAGCAGGTCGTGGTCTCCTCGCCACGTTAAACAGGGGTACTGTCAAATTTAATTGGCAAAGCTAAAACTCAGAGCGCTCCTGCGCTCGCCATGGCTGCTTAATCTAGCCAGGCTGTCAACCCAGGGTATGTTTCCGGCCCTGGCGCGATATCATCTTTAGGAGACTGCTGTCTCGTACGTCGTTGGTATGACGAGACTCAAGACTGAACCAGCTAGGATGCGTTATTGTGTGTCGATGCACGCGGCGTATCCGAAACCTAATCACCGACTAAGCTTGTAGTGCTTCATTGATGATCTAGTATGGACCGGAGTTCGACTCTCCGCGCCTCCACCATAACTAATAAAAATGCCCACGTGAAGTGTGGGCATTTTTATTAGTTACTGGGAGGGTAGGAAATCGAACCATGTTCGACTGGCGGTGTAAGCTTTAGCGAACACCGCCTGCGGCGAGTGTCAAGGTGGCGCGACAGCGCCCAGAGCAAAATATCTTCGATATTTTGCGGCGACTTGACACGAGCGATCCTCCGCGCCTCCGCTTCATTCTCTATAAGCTCTCTTAAGAGGGCTTATTCTGTTTTACTAGAGCTAGAAAGGGCACACGGGTTCAAGAATCTTGGCAACTCTCTTGCTCCTCCCCCGTCTCTCGCAAACGAAAGAACGACCACCCGAAGGTGGTCGTTCTTGAATAAGTGCTTGTTCGCAAGAACTATTTGTCTGCCAGCGCAGCCTGAGCAGCAGCCAAGCGAGCCAGCGGCACACGATACGGTGAGCAGGAAACATAGTCGAGACCGATGCTGTAGAAGATCTTAACGGAATCAGGATCGCCACCATGCTCGCCGCAAACGCCGCAAACGATATCAGGATTGCCTTCATGGCCGAGCTCAACGCCCATCTCAACGAGCTTCGCAACACCCGGATCGACCGTAGCGAAGGGGTTGTAAGGCAGGATGCGCTCTGCGAGGTACTGCGGAACGAATTCAGACTCGACATCGTCACGCGAGAAGCCGAACGTGGTCTGCGTGAGGTCGTTCGTGCCGAATGAGAAGAAATCGGCTGCTTGAGCGATCTCGTTTGCGGTAACAGCAGCACGCGGAAGCTCGATCATGGTGCCGATCGGAATCTCAAGTTCGACGCCTTCAGCAGCGGCAACTTCAGCGATGACCTCTTCAGCAAGTGCACGAAGCTTCTCGAGCTCGGGCTTCACGGAAACGAGCGGGATCATGATCTCGGGCTTCGGATCGAGGCCTTCCTTCTTGAGCTGCGCCATTGCCGTTGCGATCGCACGAACCTGCATGCGTGGGAGAACTGGATAGGTGATAGCCAAACGGCAACCACGAAGACCAAGCATCGGGTTCTGCTCAGCGAAGCTATCGATCTGCTCCATGAGGTGACGCTTCTGAGCGATGACAGCAGGATCTGCGCCGGTGGCCTCAAGACGCGCGATCTCTACGTCGAGCGCACGCGGGCTCTCGAGGAACTCATGCAGCGGCGGATCGAGCAAACGAACGATGACGGGCAGACCGTCCATCGCCTTGAACATACCCAAGAAATCGCCTGTCTGAGCAGCGAAGAGGTCTGCAACAGCCTTTTCGCGGATGGATTCATCTTCATTGAGGATGAAGGTTTGGATGATCTGCTTGCGATCGCCCAAGAACATATGCTCGGTACGGCACAGGCCAATGCCCTGAGCGCCGAAGGAACGAGCAAGCTCTGCATCTTCAGGATTATCAGCGTTAGCGCGAACACCCATGGTGCGCACTTCGTCTGCCCATTCAAGGATGGTGTCAAGATCGCCTGCAAGCTCGGGCTGGACGAGCTCGACTGCGCCGAGCACGACGATACCCGTCGTACCATCGAGCGAGATCATATCGCCCTCGCGGATGACAAGGTCGGTACCAGCGATGGTTGCCTGCTTCGCATCGGCATCGATCTTCAGTGCATCAACGCCGCATACGCACGGTGCGCCCATGCCACGAGCGATAACCGCAGCGTGCGAGGTTTTACCACCGTGAGAGGTAAGGATGCCTTCAGCAGCGATCATGCCAGCAAGGTCGTCTGGCGTGGTCTCCCAACGAACGAGCACGGTCTTGCGACCTTCTGCCTCTGCTTCAACGGCTGCTTCAGCGGAGAAGACCGCTTCGCCCACTGCAGCACCCGGAGATGCGTTGAGGCCAGTTGCAACCACATCGTATTCAGCATCAGCATCGAACTGCGGATGAAGGAGCTGATCGAGCTGCTCGGGATCGACACGCATGACCGCTTCTTCTTTGGTGATGAGGCCCTCTTCGACCATCGCAATAGCAATGTGGAGCGCTGCAGCAGCAGTACGCTTGCCAACGCGCGTCTGGAGCATCCAGAGCTTGCCCTGCTCGATGGTGAACTCGATATCGCACATATCGCGGAAGTGATTCTCGAGCAGCGTGAAGACACCTTCGAGCTCCTTGCCTGCTTCTTCGAGGCCCGGGGTGTTCTTAAGGTCTGCGATAGGTGAGGTATTGCGGATACCAGCAACAACGTCTTCGCCCTGAGCGTTGACCAGGTAATCGCCGTAGAATTCTTTATCACCGTTCGCAGGGTTACGGGTGAACGCAACGCCGGTAGCGGACGTGTCGCCCTTGTTGCCGAAAATCATGGACTGGACGTTCACTGCCGTGCCCAGATCATCGGAGATCTTGTTCTGCTTACGATAGAGCGTTGCGCGCGGGTTGTTCCAGCTGCCGAACACTGCTTCGATAGCGAGTTGGAGCTGAACATCGGGGTCTTGAGGGAATTGCACTTCCCCATCGACAACGAGAGAAGGATATTCGTTAGCATCGACGTTCTCGGTGAAGATACGCTTGAACTGCGCAACGAGCTCTTGGAGATCTTCAGCGGTAAGATCGGTGTCGGATTCGACACCGCGGTCGCGCTTCATGACGTTGATAGCGTTCTCGAACAGATCGCCATCAAGATCCATAACGACGTTGGAGAACATCTGGATGAAGCGGCGGTAAGAGTCCCACGCGAAACGGGGATTTTCAGTCTGCTTGATGAGACCGTTGATCGACTCATCGTTAAGACCAAGGTTCAAAACCGTGTCCATCATGCCCGGCATGGACATAGGAGCGCCGGAACGAACAGAGACGAGCAGCGGATCCTCTGCATCGCCGATCTTCTTACCGATGCGGTTCTCAAGATCCTCACGATATTCCTGGATGGTATCGAGAACACCTTCTGGCCAAGTGTTATCCGCGTTGGCGTATTCCATACACGTTTGACAAGAAATAGTAAAACCGGGAGGCACCGGAAGGCCAATGTTCGCCATTTCTGCAAGGTTCGCACCTTTGCCACCGAGGATCGCCTTCATGTTGGTGTTACCCTCAGTAACATTGTTACCCTGTGCATCTTTACCAAAGGCATAGACGCGTTTAACTTGGTCAGTCACCATTTTCTCCTAAAAACGAATACTAATCCCTCTCCACCCGCACTAGTATTGCGGATGAGCACTTTCATAATACCGCAAAATCTCCTGCGCAGTTTCTTCAATTGCGCGATTATCGGTGCGAATGACGATGCATCCGAGTTTTCTCATCAGATCACGTGCAGAAGCGAGCTCTTCGCAGACTGCTTCGTATTCTGAATAGGACGAAGCAACATGCTCTGCCTTAGCAAGACGGCGTTTGCGAACCTCGACCAAGAGCTCAGGCGTGGTCATAAGACCAAAGATACGCGTAGGATCGACCGCAAAAAGTTCCTTTGGTGGTTCGGTCTGACTATCGAGCGGCACATTGGCGACCTTATAGCCAAGCTGCGAAAGATAGATGGAAAGCGGCGTCTTCGAAGTGCGCGATACGCCAATGAGAACGATATCCGCTTTCGTGAGGTCTTGCGGGTTGCGACCATCATCATGGTTGATCGTGAAATCCACCGCAGCGAGGCGGCTGAAGTACTGATCGTCGATCGAATAGAGCGTGCCTGGATGTGGAGCGCATCATGTGCCTGGGCGAGCACATCGACTGCGATGACCTTCCGCGCAGGATCGCTCTCGCACTCACGCGCTGAAGTAACGAATGCCTCCATTGCTGCGCGCAGTTCATCATCAACAAGTGTGTAGAAGATGATGAAAGCGCCAGGAATCTGACGCGTGCGGTGGCGTGCGAGATGTGCATCTAGTTCTTCAGTGAGCTCAGCTGCAGATTTGATGCCTGGAAGTATCTCGATCGCAGGATTCGTCTCACCAAAGCTCGCTGATGCGGCTCGTGCGAGCGCTTTAGCCGTTGTTCCTGTGGAATCCGAAATTACATGAATGGTCGGAAGATCCTCCGAGACCATTCCTTGCGCGATCCATTTTTGCACGCGCACCCCTCCTGCCAAACGTATGGCTATCGCATATAACGTAAGCTCTTCGCACGGTTTTCACAACGGCAGCGAAGAGCTTTACATAAACGATACGTATATTTTTAGGATCTGTTTAGCGGTCCTGCTTCACCAGATGGGAAAAATCCGCAACCGAAGAGAACACGCTAACGAAGCGATTCAAGAGCGCAAGTCGATTCGCGCGCTTGACCGGGTCATCGTCCATGATCATGACCTCGTCGAAGAAGGTATCGATCGGAACACGCAGGGCAGCAAGAGCACGGAGCGCGCCTTCATAATCTTGCACGGCGAGCGCCGCTTCGACCTTCGCGCTCGCAGTATCGGTCGCATCGCGAAGCGCGATCTCGACTTCGCCAAGCGCCGCTTCATCAAGATCGATGCCCACCTCTTCATCACGCAGGTTATTCGCACGCGCAAATGCCGTCGAGAGATCTTGCATCTCTTCGGCATGCTCTGCCCTGAAGCGCTCGAGTACCGAAACACGCTTCGTGAACTCAGCTGGCTCACGCACCCCACCCGCAAGCACCGCTTCGATGACATCGGGGCTCTGACCAGCGTCTTGGCACATCACGCGCGAACGGGTGATGAAGAAATCCTCGATCTGGGTCTGGACTGCTGCCTTATCGAATGAGATGTTGGTGTAGTTATCGAGCGCACACGCGATCGCATCGGTGAGATTGACCGGAAGACCCGCGTTGAGCATATTCACGATACCGATCGCACTACGGCGGATCGCGAACGGGTCAGAAGATCCACTCGGTCCTTGATCGATCGCGAACAGACCGCAGATCGTATCGAGCTTATCGGCGAACGCAACGAGCTGGCCAACCGTACCATCGGCAAGCGCATCTCCAGCGAACTTGGGCTGATAATGCTGCGCGATCGCACGCGCAACTTGAGGAGTCTCCCCTGCTGCCTCTGCATAGTAGGAGCCCATGATGCCCTGCACCGAGGTGAATTCCACGACCGCATTCGTAACGAGGTCAGCCTTGCAAAGATATGCTGCGCGCTTGGCGTCAGCCCGATCAGTCTCATCGAGATTCGCTTCTGTAGCAAGATGATCGACCAAAGATACGATACGGTTGGTCTTATCGAGCACGGTGCCGAGCTTCTCTTGGAATACGACCTCATCAAGCGACGGAACATACGCTTCGAGCGGCTTCTTGAGGTCTTCGTCGTAGAAGAACTTCGCATCATAGAGGCGGGCACGTACCACGCGCTCATTACCATCGACGATGGTTTCCGTGAAGGCAGGATCGCCATTGGAGACCACGATGAATTTGTTAGAAAGCTTACCCTGCGTGTCGTAGAGCGGGAAATAGCGCTGGTGCATGAGCATCGCATCGACGATAATCTCTTCAGGAACAGCCAAGAACTCTTCGTCGAAAGCACCCACCATAGCAGTCGGGTATTCGGCCAGATTCACGACCTCCACGAGCGTCTTTTGAGGAAGCTCTGCCTTAAGACCTGTTTCAGCCTCGATCGCACTGACCTGCTCGCGAATGAGCGCTTCACGCTGCGCGTGAGAAGGAACGACCTTTGCCGAGCGCACTACCTCGAGCAGCTTATCCGCATCCGCGACCTCAAACGGGCCTGGCGCCATGAAACGATGTCCCATAGTCTTACGCGATACCTTGAGACCTGCGTATTCGAATTCGATGACCTCATCACCAAAGAGCGCAACGATCCAACGAACAGGACGCGAGAAGAGCTCATGCTGAGCGCCCCAGCGCTGCGACTTCGGCCAAGAGATGCAACGGATGATGGAATCGAGCACCCCGGGCAGTAAAGTTGCGACCTTGGCCGCCGGCACTTCGCGCTTAGCGAACACATATTCGGTGCCGCCTTGTTCTTCGCGATAGAGATCGTCTACCGTAAGCCCTTTGCCACGCGCAAAGCCTTCTGCAGCCTTCGTGGGCGCGCCCGCTTCATCGAAGGCGATACGCACGGCAGGGCCCTTGAAAACCTCTGTTTCTGCAACCGTCTCAACAGCGACATCGTAGACCACGACGATAAGACGACGCGGGGAATCGTAAACTTCAATCGCGCCATGCGGAATACGCGCATCGTCCAGAAGCGCAGGAACTTTTCGCTCGAGCTGCTTGACAGCATCGACCAGGTCGAATGCGGGGATCTCTTCAACGCCGATCTCGAAAGCGAGCGTACGAGTTTGAGCCATGAGATTATTCCCCTTCCTCGTCTTCGACGCATTGGCCGACGACCTTTTCCAGATAAGCTTTGCAGCAAGCCTTAGCGATGGTGCGAACGCGCAGGATATAGCCCATGCGTTCGGTCGCGCTGATCACGCCGCGCGCATCGAGCAGATTGAATGCATGCGAGCACTTCAGCACGTAATCGTAAGCCGGAAGCGGCAAGCCTGCTTCGAGCGTGCGCAAGCATTCCTTTTCGTAGCGATCGAATTCGCCGAAGAGCAGATCAGTATCGGCTACTTCGAAGTTATAGGCAGAGAATTCGCGCTCGTTCTCCAAGAAGACATCGCCATAGGTGAAGACCGATCCATCCGCCGCACGCGACCATACCAGATCGTAGACCGAGTCGACGCCCTGAATGTACATGGCCAAGCGCTCGAGACCATAGGTGATCTCTGCCGGAACGGGATCGCACTCGAAGCCGCCCACCTGCTGGAAGTAGGTGAACTGGGTCACCTCCATGCCGTTGAGCCAGACTTCCCATCCTAAGCCCCACGCGCCGAGCGTCGGGCTTTCCCAGTCGTCTTCGACGAAGCGGATATCGTGCTTCTCGACTTCGATGCCGATCGTGCGCAACGAATCGAGATAGAGCTCTTGCACGTTATCAGGCGAAGGCTTCAAGAGCACCTGGAACTGGTAATAATGCTGCATGCGGTTGGGGTTCTCGCCATAGCGTCCGTCAGTCGGACGACGGCACGGCTGAACATAGGCCGCACGCCAGGCGTTCGGACCCAGGCTCCTGAGCGTGGTGGCGGTATGGAAGGTTCCTGCGCCTACTTCGTTGTCGTAGGGCTGCAGCACCACACAGCCTTGATCGGCCCAATACTGCTGAAGGCGAAGGATGATCTCTTGGAAACTGAGCGGCTCATTTCCTTGCTCAGATGATATGACGTTCGTAGTCATGTAGCTCCTTATGGTCATAATTCACTGGCCGCATCTCAAAGTGTGCGACCTTGTTCATTGAGTCAGCACGAACTTGTCGTGACGCTATCCGATCCAAGCAAGACTCTCGACAGGCCAATAGATGGCGAACGCCTTGCCGAAGACCGTGTCCTTGTCGATCGGACCGAAATAGCGTGAATCAGAGGAATTGGTGCGATTATCGCCCATCACCCACACATCGCCTTTAGGGATGGTGTAGGGATAGCTGATATCGACTGTGCCTACCGTGTTGAGCGGATAGCTAGGAAGGCCATCGGTGTAGGGTTCATCGAGCGCAACACCATCGACGTACACCTTGCCATCGCGCAGATCGACCGTCTGGCCTTCGGTGGCGATCACGCGCTTGATGAGCGTGCGCGAAGGTACCTGCGGATCGGAAAAGACCACAATATCGCCCTGTTCAGGATCGGAGAAATGATAGGAGACCTTTTCGGCGAAGACCATATCGCCTGTTTTGATGGTGTCTTCCATAGAAGCGGAAGGGATCTGGAAAGGTTCAACAACGAAAGAGCGTAGCAACCATGCCCCCACGACCACGACAGCGACCATGATAAGAAAGCTGAGAAACCTTCTGAAGATGCTCGGTTTATGATCGCTCGCGTGACGACCTGAATCCACGACGCTCCTTCCCGATGAGATTGATGTTCATTCGATTATGCGGGTGCCCACGCGCTTTGCGTGCTCTCAACCGCGCATTTCCTTATATTAAACAATCTTTTATGAGTTGGGTATGGGCAAACGCCAAGGAGCAAACGAAAGTTACGAGCGGTGCTCGAGAAAGGCACGATCTTCGGGGGTGAGATTCGCTTCTGCGAGCAGATCGGGACGAAGCACTGCCGTACGCAGAAGGCTTTGCTCATGGCGCCAGCGTTCGATATTGGTATGGTGGCCCGAGAGCAACACATCGGGAACGCTCATGCCGCGATACTGCGCAGGACGCGTGTACTGCGGATATTCGAGCAATCCATCATAGAAGCTCTCGTCAACAGAACTGCCTTCATCGCCGAGCACACCATCAAGCCTGCGAACGACCGCATCGATGACCACCATCGAAGCGAGCTCGCCGCTCGTGAGCACATAATCACCGATCGAGATCGTCTTGTCTGCCAAAGTATAGGCACGCTCATCGATGCCCTCATAATGCCCGCACACGAAGAAGAGGTGATCCTTTTCAGCAAGCTCGAGCGTGAGCGCATCGCTTAGCGTCTCACCCGTGGGAGAAAGGAAGATCGTATAGGGTTTGGTAGGAACAGCAGCGAAGAGCTCGTCACATGCTTCGAAGATCGGCTCGCACTTCATCACCAGACCCTGACCGCCCCCGTAGGGCTCATCATCGGTCGTACGATGCTTATCATGCGTCCAATCCCTCAGATCGTGCGCGCGGAATTCAAGGATGCCCTTGTCTTGCGCGCGCTTCATGATCGATTCGTTCATGATCGAATCGTAGCACTGAGGAAACACAGAAAGCGTTTCGATGAGCATGGGCTATCCTTCCTTTCACTTCAAAGACGCAAGACGCGCACGGGCGCTCGGCCTAGAGTTCGACCAATCCAGCAGGCAGATCGAACTCGATCCGTCGCTCTTCTTCGTTCAGGTCCACGAGGAACTCTTCGACCAAAGGGATGTGGATCGTGCTACCGGTTGAAGATTCAACGACCAGAAGTGGATGTGCGGGGTTCTCCTCAAGGCTCACGATAGTGCCGATATGCCCCTGATCACGTGAGAACACTTCGAATCCGACAAGATCGCGCAAACTGCGATCATAGCCTTCGGGAAGATCGGCCTTGCGAACGAGCACACTGTGACCAGCAAGCTGTTCTGCCTGGTCGATCGAGAGAATCGAATCGAAGGACACAAGATACGCTCCCCCAGCCTGCTCCTGGATATGCGTGATACGCCCGGTGCGCGGAACGCGCAACACGGGCGGCACGAATGCTACTTCCATGCCTTCTTCCAATAAAAAAGGAAGACTCTCGCACGGATATGCGAGAAGTCCTCCCTTAAGATTCTTTACTTTACCGAGGTTTGCGACCCTCGCCCATGCGCTCATTAGTCGATAAGCTCAACTTCGATGCGCAGATCATGACGTGAACCAGCTGCGCGGCTAAGCGTACGGATCGCCTTGATGATACGACCCTGGCGGCCGATCACGCGACCAACGTCCTCTGGGTTCACGCTCACTTCGATGAGCGTAGAGCCATCTTCGGTTTCCGTGGAAGTTACTTCTACTTCGTCAGGGAATTCAACGAGCGGCGCAATGAGCAGCTCGACAAGACCGGAAATATCGGTATTAGGATCGGTCATGACTAGCCGTTCTGACGCTGAGCATCGATGAGACGAGCAACGGTCTCGGTGGGCTTTGCACCCTGAGCGATCCAGGTGTCGATCTTCTCGAGATCCATGGTGACCTTCTTGGGCTCGGTAAGCGGATTGTACGTACCGACCTGCTCGATATAACGACCATCGCGACGTGCACGAGAATCTGCGACAACGATACGGTAATACGGTGCTTTGTGAGCGCCATGACGTGCGAGACGAATCTTAACTGCCATGAAGTTGAACTCCTTTGTATATTCTTACTACGCGCTTTCGCGTAACCTTTAGAAAACAGCAATTACCAATAATAAGGTGAGGGGTGTGCTTTTGCAAGAACAGAAACGAAAACGAGCACGAGCGGAAGGTTTACTGGTCTTGAATCATATCCTGAAGCCGCTTAAGGTCGCCCATGCCTAAGCCTCCCATGCCTGGAAGCGAGCGCCGGCGCTTCTTCTTCCCTTTCTTGCCTTTGCGCGTGCCCATCATCTGTTCCTGCTGGGCCATCATCTGCTTCATCATCTTGCGAGTCTCGTTGTACTTCTTCATCATCTGATTGACCTGCGTGACCGAAACACCCGCACCAGACGCGACACGTGCACGACGTGAGCCGTTGAGCACGCTCGGCTTTTCTCGTTCTTCTTTGGTCATCGAATTGATGATTGCTTCCAGATATTTGATCTCCTGCTCGCCCGCCTGCGCCGTTTCATCGGTAATCTTGCCGGACATTCCGGGGAACATCTCCAGAATCTTTCCCAAAGGTCCCATATTTCTAACCTGCTTGATCTGTTCGAGCAGGTCGCTCATATCAAAAG